>Ga0209702_10000204_pt1 | contig 118970 bp, 123 predicted proteins | sample FRY01_FD_187210 | JGI IMG/M metagenome (GOLD analysis project Ga0209702, IMG submission 187210) | Freshwater microbial communities from Lake Fryxell liftoff mats and glacier meltwater in Antarctica - FRY-01 (SPAdes) (version 2) | ecosystem: Environmental > Aquatic > Freshwater > Ice > Glacier...
CTGTCCGTGCCATTTGCAGCATGAAAATCTTGTACTAATTTATACTTAGGATGAATTTTTTTCTTGACTAATTCGTATTCAGATATCAAAAATTGATATTTTTGAAGATAATTACGAACTAAGGTTATATCTTGATTGTTATTTCTCATATAAACAAAATTAAATATTCTTAATTTTGTCCGCGAATTAGTTAACCTTTACAATTCCTGCGAAGGCAGGAATCCATAGAAACAAAATAGATTCCACATAAAGTGTGGGAAAAGGTAATAAGTATGAAAAGATACATCGTTTTATTAAGAGGAATTAATGTCTCGGGAAAGAACAAACTTGCGATGGCAGAATTACGTGATTTATTATCGAGTTTAAAGTTTCAAAATGTAAAAACGTATATTCAGAGCGGAAATATTATTTTAGATTCAGATGAAACTAAATCCGTAGTTTGTGAAAAGATAAAAGAAGGAATTACTTCTAAATATGGATATGATGTTCCGGTGTTGGCAAGAACAATTCAAGAATGGGAAAAAGCAGTGAAGAATTATCCTTTTTCATTAGAAAACGAAAAAATAGTAGCGTTTACTTTTTTAGATAAAAGTGTTGAAGTGCAAAAAATTGAAGTTAATGGAATTAAAGAAGATCAATATAAAATTAACGATAATGTTGTGTATTTGTATTGTCCATCAACATTTGCAGACACAAAATTGAGTAACAATTTATTTGAAAGAAAGTTAAAAGTAACAGCTACGACAAGAAATTTAAGAACAACGTTAAAGTTGTTAGAATTAGCAAAAACATAAAAAAATGGAAGAAAAAAAAGTAACACCAAGAGGCGCGTATCCACCTGTAAAAGTTGTGGGAGATTTTATTTTTGTATCAGGAGCAAGTTCTCGTAGACCAGATAATACAATTTCGGGAGTAGATATTCTCGATGAAATGGGTACGAAATACTTGAATATTGAAACCCAAACTAGAGAAGTTTTAAATAACATCGATAAAAACCTGCAAAAAGTTGGAGCGAGCATTAAAGATGTTGTTGATGTATCTGCATTTTTAGTAAACATGAACGATTTTGCTGGATATAACAAAGCCTATGCAGAATTTTTTAATGCAGAAACTGGACCAGCAAGAACAACAGTTGCGGTACATCAATTACCACATCCAGATTTGGTAGTGGAAATTAAAGTTACTGCTTATAAGAAGAGTTAAATGAACATCCAAAACTACATAAACGGAGAATCGGTTGCGCCAGTGGCAGGTAATTATTTAGACAATTACAATCCATCAAACGGAGAAATCTATGCTCAAATTCCGAATTCAACTTCAGAAGATATTGAGCAAGCATATCAAGCAGCAGAAAAAGCTTTTCCAAATTGGTCAAATACAACGTTAGAAGAACGTAGTAGAATTCTGAATAAAATAGCAGAATTATTAGAAGCTAATTTAGATCGATTTTCCAAAGCTGAATCTAAAGACAATGGGAAGCCAATTTCGTTGGCTAAAGATGTAGACATTCCAAGAGCTGCAAGTAATTTTCGTTTTTTTGGAAATGCCATTACGCAGTTTGCATCAGAATCGCATGAAAGTATTGGGTTAGATGCTGTTAATTTTACCTTACGTCAACCAATCGGAGTTGTAGGTTGTATTTCTCCTTGGAATTTACCTTTGTATTTATTTACTTGGAAAATTGCTCCGGCAATCGCTGCAGGAAATTGCGTAATTGCAAAACCAAGTGAAGTTACTCCGATGACAGCCTATTTATTAGGAGAAATTTGTACAGAAGCTGGCCTCCCAAAAGGCGTTTTAAATATTGTCCACGGGTTAGGAACAACAACTGGTCAAGCAATTGTAGAGCATCCAAATATCAAAGCAATTTCATTTACAGGCGGAACAACAACAGGAGCACATATTGCCAGAGTAGCAGCGCCAATGTTTAAAAAATTATCCTTAGAATTAGGAGGGAAAAACCCAAATATTATTTTTGCAGATTGTGATTATGATAAGATGTTGGAAACTACGGTGCGTTCTTCATTTGCCAATCAAGGTCAAATTTGTTTATGCGGAAGTAGAATTTTTGTAGAAGAAAGTATCTATGAAAAATTCAAAAAAGATTTTGTAAAAGAAGTAAAACAATTAAAAGTTGGACATCCATCAGAAGAAGCAACAAATATTGGCGCATTGGTTTCTAGATCTCATTTAGAAAAAGTAGCAGCCTATATTAAAATTTCAGAAAAAGAAGGTGGAAAGATTTTATATGGAGGAAAAAGGGTGAATGTCACAGACAGTGAGAACGGTTATTATATGCAGCCAACTGTAATTGAAGTTCAAGATAATTCTTGTAGCATAAATCAAGAAGAAGTATTTGGTCCAGTTGTAACTATTATGTCTTTTAAGACTGATGAAGAAGCGTTACATTTAGCAAATGATGTAAAATATGGATTGTCAGCAACATTGTGGACAAACAATTTAAACAGAACGATGCAGTTTTCTAAACAGTTGCAAACAGGAATTGTATGGGTAAATACGTGGATGTTACGTGATTTAAGAACGCCTTTTGGCGGAGTAAAAGCATCTGGAGTTGGTAGAGAAGGAGGTTTTGAAGCGTTGCGTTTCTTTACTGAGCCAAAAAATATATGTATAAAGTATTAATCCCATCTTCAGTGTCTTTCCAATGGGAAGAAACTTGATGGAAACAAAACATATTGATATTAACTTAAATAAAACTCCTTCCTTAAGGGAAGGTTGGGATAGGAATGAATTTAGAAATACAAAATAAAAACGCCTTAGTCTGCGGAAGTACACAAGGAATCGGAAAAGCATCAGCAATTGCGCTGGCTCAAGAAGGAGTAAATGTTACTTTGATTGCAAGAAATGAAGAGAAATTAAAAGCCGTATTGGCAGAATTACCAAATAAGAATCAATGTCATAGTTATTTAGTAGCAGATTTTTCGAATCCACAAGAACTAAAAGAAAAGTTAGAAGTATCAGCTTTACAATTTCATATTTTGGTAAATAATACTGGTGGTCCCGCTGGAGGTCCAATTTTTAACGCCAAATTAGAAGAGTTTGAAAGTGCGTTTACACAACATTTAAAATGCAATCATGTATTAGTACAAGCGGTTGTTCCGTTTATGAAAACGAAATGTTTTGGAAGAATTATCAATATAATTTCAACCTCGGTAAAGCAACCTTTAGATGGCTTGGGAGTTTCTAATACGATTCGTGGCGCAGTTGCTAGTTGGTCAAAAACTTTAGCAAATGAGTTAGGTGAGTTTGGAATCACTGTAAACAACGTGTTGCCAGGAGCAACTGATACTGAGCGTTTGAATGAAATCATCAATAATAAAACGACAAAAACAGGGTTGTCTTTTGATGAGGTTGCTGAAACGATGAAAAAATCTTCGCCTGCACAACGTTTTGCTAAACCAGAAGAAATTGCAAATGCAGTAGTGTTTTTAGCAAGTGAGAAAGCAAGTTTTATCAACGGAATAAATGTTCCGGTTGATGGTGGAAGAATAAAAAGTTTGTAAATTTAACAAAATCTCGCGTTAGGGATTTTGCAGTTCGGTTACTTTTTGTAATCTTAACCTTTTTTATGTCAGTTCGAGTGAATTTGTGAAGAATGAACAAATTTATATCGAGAACAAATAAAAAAGATAAAGCAAAAAGCCCGACCTTTAGGGAACGAAAAAATAATAATAACATGAGCAAATTAGTACAGCCTTTAAATTTTAAAAAATGGATTGATGAACATCGTCATTTATTAAAGCCACCTGTTGGAAATAAATGTGTTTGGGACAATGGAGAATATATTGTGATGGTTGTTGGTGGACCAAACTCAAGAAAAGACTATCATTATAACGAAACTCCTGAATTTTTTTATCAGGTAGAAGGAAATATGGTGTTAAAAATTATGGTTGATGGAAAATCTCAAGATGTGGAAATTAATGAAGGGGATATTTATTTATTGCCAGCAAAAGTTCCACATTCTCCACAACGAAAAGCAAACACTGTTGGTCTGGTAATTGAATATCCTCGTGAAAAAGGAATGGTAGATGCATTGGAATGGTATTGTGAAAATTGTGGAAATCAATTATACAGAGAAGAATTTGCACTGGATAATATAGAAACAGATATGCCAGTCATTTATGATAAATACTATTCTAGCAAACAAAAATGTACCTGTTCTAATTGTGGAACCTTAATGGAAGCGCCTAGAAAAATATAGTACGTGTCATTCCTGCGGAGGCAGGAATCTACTATTGAGTACTAACTATTTTAAAATGAGATTCCTGTTTCCACAGGAATGATAAAAAGATACTGAAATAAATTCAGCATAAAATGACAAAAAGAAAATTACGCATTAACGGACATTCACATTTATTGCCATACCCAGAAGAGATTCCACAGTTTATGAAAGACAAAGGAATTTTTTGGGTTGATAAAGACCGTAAGTTTATGCTTCAAAAAGATTGGAGCAGACCCGTTACAGATTCTAGTTTTTTCTTAAACGAAAAACTGGAATGGATGGACCGTTTTAAAATTGATCATGCAGTTGTATTGAACTTGTCTCAATTGTACGGAAATGGTTTGCGTGTAGAAGAAATGAAACAAGCATTGCGTTTTCAAAACGATTTTAATGCGAGGATTCAACAAGAAAATCCATCTAAATTTACGTGCGGATTTGTTGTACACCCTGGATTTGTTCGTGGAGCTTGTTGGGAAATTGAGCGTTGTGTAGAGCAATTAGGAATGCGTTTATTGTGTTTGCCAACTCATTATATGGATACAATTGGAACGTGGCGTTGTATTTTTGATGAAGAAAATGAGCCTATTTTTGAATTGGCAAATAAATACAATTTAGCAGTAGAAATTCATCCGTATGATGGAGAAAAATTCATCAAATTAGAAAATACTTCTTGGCGTTTTCATTTGATTTGGATGTTGGCACAATGTGCAGATGCCTATCATTTTTTAACATTAAATGGGTATCAAGATAAATATCCAAACATGAGAGTTTGTTTTGCACATGGCGGACAATTGGCACAGATAAATTTAGGACGTAGAATTCAAGGTTTTGATGGAAGACCTGATTTGTTTGAAGGAAAAACACATCCTAGAAAAGCAGTTGGACATAAAAACATTTTCTTTGATACGTTGGTTCATGATACTGGAGGATTGCAGTTATTGATTAAAAATCAAGGCTCTAAACAAGTGCTGATGGGATTAGATGATCCATATCCGCTTGGAGAAATGGAGAGCGAACAACAATCTTCTTATCCAGGAAAAATTTTAGATTTGGCAGTAGAACGAGGAATTATCAACGAAGCTGAACGAGATGAAATTTGGGAAGATAATGTATTGCAATGGCTATTTGGGGATGATGAAAAAGGAAAAGAGGAATTAGTGAATAAGATTTTGTTGTCATAAATAAAAAAAGCCTCACATTGTGAGGCTTTTTTTATTTATGATGTTTTTTTATTTAAAAACAGAAGTAATATTAATAGCAACTTCACTCCAAGTTTTAGAAATTCCGTCTGCAGCTTTATGTAAATCTCTACATACAACGTTTAAAGAATCAACTGCATTTTGTGCGTTCCAGTTATCTAAATTCATCGTTGCCGTTAACTTGAATTCTTTTCCTTCTAATGTGTATGTAAAAGGCAAGTCAGCAGTAATAGCATTCATCGTTATAGAAGCTGTACCACTTGTGTCATCAGATATGTTTAATGCTCCTGAGAGTAATTTTGTATTGTCCATTACGCCAAAGAAAATTTTCTTTAACTTATAATCTCTACTTGCATCATTAGTAAAAAGACTACTGACAGGGATTGAGAATTCAGCACCATTAATTGCTTCTTTTACCGTATCACCTTGTCCATTTTTAGTGATGGTTACTTTCTTAAACGTTCCTTTAACCGGAATTTTATCAGTGGTTTTATACGCTATAAAATCAATTGAATTATTCGCTGATTCTAATGAGAAAGGTGCTGTTTTAAGCTCTTTTTTTTTAATTTCCTTCTTTCCTTCAGGTTTACAAGAAGTAAATTGAAAAGAAATAGAAAGTAATAACACAGCTAATAATAATTTTTTCATGATGAGGATTTTACAATTGTTTAACTATTTTTATGTACTCTTTTTTAGCTTTTTCTATAGATATTCCCCTCAATTGAATCCAAGCATTTAGTTTAAATCCGTTTCTTAGATCTAACTCATTTGATTCTCTAAACGCTGGATTGTTATCGCCGTAAGTTGCTTGTTTGTAATACGCATAAAGCTTTAACATAATATCTGGAGGAAATTGATTTTGAGACAGACTAGAAACTATTTTATAAGCGTCTTGGAATTGTATGTCTATCGATTTACTCATTTTATTTACGTGCAACTATTTGTTCTCCTCCTTTTACGTTATCACCAATTTTTACATCAATTTTAGTATTTAAAGGTAAAAATAAATCTACTCTCGAACCAAATTTAATAAAACCAGCGTCAGTTCCTTGAACAACTTCTTGTCCTTCTTCAGCGTAATTTACAATTCTTTTAGCTAAAGCACCTGCAATTTGCCTGTATAAAACTTGTCCAAAAGTTTTATTTTCTACAACAACTGTAGTTCTTTCGTTTTCTGTTGATGCTTTTGGATTCCAAGCAACTAAATATTTTCCAGGATGATATTTGCTATACTTAACAATTCCGCTTAACGCATAACGAGTTACATGCACGTTTAGAGGAGACATAAAGATTGATACTTGTACTCTTTTGTCTTTAAAGAACTCTGGTTCAAAAACTTCTTCAATAACAACGACTTTTCCATCAACTGGAGCAATAATTTGACCGTCATTAATTGTTGTATTTCTTTTTGGGTTTCTAAAAAATTGAAGAATAATTACAAATAATAGAATTAATATAATTTGAATTAATTTTTGCAGCCAAGCAATAGTAATAAATTTATCTGTTAGTAAAATTCCGGCTACAATAATTAAAGATGTTATGGTAATAGTTTTAAATCCTTCTTTATGAAACATAAAAGTTTAATTTTAAATGATGAAGTATAAATACAAATATACAAAAGGTGCTGCGAAAAACAAGCTATCTAATCTATCTAACAATCCGCCATGACCAGGCATAATGTTTCCGCTATCTTTAATATTTGCTTGTCTTTTAAATTTGGATTCTATTAAATCACCTATTGTCCCAATAATTGATAAAATAGCTGCTATAATCATCCAATCTACTAATGTAATTTTTGAATGATTATGTTGTTGAGTGATGAAAAATGCTGCAATCAAAGAAAAAACCAGTCCACCAATAAAACCTTCAATAGTTTTTTTAGGGGAAACACTTTCAAACAACTTGGTTTTTCCAAAGTTTTTTCCAACTAAATATGCAAAACTATCATTTACCCAGATAAAAATCAAAATACAAATTAGAATATTTGGTTGATATTTTCCAAAAATAAAAGGTATAGATATTAAAAAATAAAAGGGTAAAACAAGATAAATAAGGTGTAAAAATAATCGCTGAAAAGTTGTTTCTACTTTAATTTTCTTTAAACTAAAAAGAAAATAAATTAAAATGAGTAAACCAGCAACGGTAAACCCTAAAATTGTTTCAGAAGAAAAACCTTTTATGGGATATGTGAAAAAATACAACATTCCTCCTAAAAAGAGATAAGGAATAATATTTTTAGATTGTGTTAGTTTAGAAAATTCCCAAATACAAATAATTGCAAAAATAGCTGTTAAGGCAATATAGCTTTTTGCGTCGTATATAATTGCAAATAAGAAAAGAGTAACATAAACAAATCCAGAAATAGATCTGGTTATTAGGTTGTGCATATTAAAAATCTTCAAACAGTAGCAAATATAAGTTTTTTGAATTACTGTTTCCGTAATTTAAGAAATTATCATCCTTTTTTTGTAAAGAAAAATTTTTTACGGCACTAATATTTGTTGGAATATTACCTCTAAAATTGGTTTTAATTCCTGTTAAACCTTCGCCAGTGTTTTTAACCAACTGGCTTGTAGTGGCATATACTACAAAGTATTCTGAAAGCAAAGAAAGCTTTTTACTTCGTATTTGATTTGATGAAAAAAGAATATCTCCGTTATCTGCAATTAAATGTTCACAAGTTGTAAAAAAAGGAGCAGAGTAATTAATGTCTGCTTTAATACTTACGTCCATCTCTTTGGCTATATCACTTAGTTCTTTGTCTAAGCAAACTAACTCATTCCAGTTATTCTCTTGAATGATATTATTTAAATGAAAGGCAATTTCTTCTTTCTTTGTACAGTATAAGAATTTACCTCCTTTTTCTAAGAAATAGTGCACAAAAGAATCATCTAAAGATAAATTGACTTCTTGTTGACTTGCCAATTTCTCTTTAGATGTTTCTTTAGATAATTTGAATATTTTATTAAAAAAACTCATTAGTTATTAAAAAAATAAAGGTAAAAACTATTCTTCAGTTTTTGCTTCTACCTCCGGGTTTTTTTCTTCAATCTCTTTTATTTCTTCTTCTTCTTCTTCTTTTTCTTCAAAAGGTCTTTTTCCGAATATTTTCATTAAATCATCTTTAAAAATAACTTCTTTTTCTAATAATAATTCGGCAAGAATAGTCAGTTTTTCTTTATTGGCATCTAACAATTCAATAGCTCTTAAGTATTGAGCTTCTATCATTTTAGAAATTTCCTTATCAATTGTTTTAGCTGTTTCTTCACTATAAGGTTTTACAAAAGCATCGTTTCCTGAAGAATCATAATAGGTAATATTTCCTACTTCTTCATTTAAGCCGTAAACAGTTACCATTGCTCTAGCTTGTTTTGTAACTTTTTCTAAATCACTTAAAGCTCCAGTAGAAATTTTATTAAAAATAATTTTCTCAGCAGCTCTTCCACCTAAAGTAGCACACATTTCATCAAGCATTTGTTCTGTTTGAACAATCATTCTTTCAGCGGGTAAATACCAAGCCGCACCTAAAGATTGTCCTCTAGGTACAATTGTTACTTTAACTAAAGGCGCTGCATGCTCTAACATCCAACTTACAGTTGCATGACCAGCTTCGTGATATGCGATTGTTTTCTTTTCTTTTGGAGTAATTACTTTATTTTTCTTTTCTAAACCACCAACAATTCTATCAACTGCATCTAAGAAATCTTGATGCTCAATTTCTTTTTTATCAGTTCTGGCAGCAATTAAAGCAGCTTCATTACACATATTTGCAATATCAGCACCAGAAAAACCTGGAGTTTGTTGTGCTAAAAATTTAATATTTACATTTTTAGCAAGTTTTAAAGTTTTTATATGTACTTCAAAAATTGCCTTACGCTCATTAATGTCTGGTAAATCAACATAAATTTGTCTATCAAAACGACCAGCACGCATTAAAGCTTTGTCTAAGACATCGGCTCTATTTGTAGCAGCAAGTACAATTACATTGACATCTGTACCAAAACCATCCATTTCTGTCAGAAGTTGATTTAATGTATTTTCACGTTCATCATTTCCACCAGTCATACTATTTTTTCCACGAGCTCTACCAATAGCATCAATTTCATCAATAAATATAATTGAAGGCGATTTTTGTGCCGCTTGTTTAAATAAATCTCTAACACGAGAAGCTCCAACACCAACAAACATTTCTACAAAATCTGAACCAGATAAAGAGAAAAATGGTACACCAGCTTCACCAGCAACAGCTTTTGCTAACAAGGTTTTTCCTGTCCCAGGTAATCCAACTAATAATGCTCCTTTTGGAATTTTTCCACCTAAAGCGGTATATTTTTCTGGGGTTTTTAAAAAGTCTACAATCTCTTGTACTTCTTCTTTTGCTCCTTCTAATCCGGCAACATCTTTAAAAGTAATTTTAACTTTAGTATCGTTATCAAAAAGTTTTGCTTTTGATTTACCAATATTGAAAATTTGAGCACCGCCTCCGCCACCAGCTCCTCCGCCAGACATTCTCCTCATGAAAAATAACCAAATAGCGATTAAAATAATGAATGGTAAAAAAGCGAAAATTTGATCCATAAAACTGGTTTGTTCTACATGTTTTTGGTCAAAATCTAAATTATATGTTTTTTTAGCTTCGGAAAGTTGGTTTTCAAAATTCTGTAAATCCCCGAAATCATAAGAAAAAGCAGGTGCTTTTTGATTGAAAACAGTTGTTTTTTTGTATTTTTTATATGCTTCTTTATTTAGTGCATCATCTGTAAGAAAAATTTGTGCACTACTTCTGTTAACAATAATTATTTCTTTAATGTCGTTACTATTTAACACTTCAGAAAATTTATTTGTTGAAATATTTCTAGAAGAAGCATCGCCAGAATTTAAAAACTGAAATGCAATTATAAGAACAAATATAGCTCCGTAAACCCAGTAAAAATTAAACTTGGGCATGTTTTTTTTATTATTTTTAGAATCACTCATGTGTTAATTTTCTGTACTATTTATGAATTTGTTGGGCTAATTGTTGTTATTTTAGCATCGCCCCAAAGACTTTCTATGTCGTAAAACTCTCTTATCTGTTTTTGAAAAACATGAACTACAACATTCACATAATCCATTAAAATCCATTCTGAGTTTCCTTCTCCTTCTATATGCCAAGGTTTGTCTTTTAAACTTTTGCTAACAACTTTTTGAATTGAGCCAGAAATGGCTTTAACTTGTGTATTAGAATTTCCTGAGCAAACAATAAAATAATCGCAAACTGTGTTTTCAATTTCTCTTAAATCTAATAGTTGAACATTTTCTCCTTTTACATCATCAATTCCTTTAATTATTTCAGCAATTAATTCGTCTATGTTTATTTTTTTTATGGTCATTAAAATTCTTTAATATTTAAAACAAAGTTATTGTTTTTTTATCATTATTTTGCGCTATAATCTACATGTTTGTAGAATTTTTAACAAATGAAGATAATCAAACTTAATGCCATCGATTCTACCAATTCTTTTTTAAAAGAAATGGCGCATTTTTCTTTGTTAGAAAACTTTACAATTGTTGTTGCTAAAGAACAAACAAAAGGCAGAGGACAAATGGGGTCTCGTTGGCTTTCAGAAATCAATAAAAACTTATTATGCAGTGTGTTTGTTCGTTTTGATTCTTTTTCAGTTGCTCATCAAGTTTTAGTTAATTATGCTGTTTCTGTAGCAATAGTAAATGTATTAAATACTTATAAAATACCTAAAGTAGCGATTAAATGGCCAAACGACATTTTGTCATCAAATAAAAAAATATGTGGAATTTTGGTAGAAAATGTCATACAAAAAAAGGAAATTAAGTCTTCTGTTATAGGTATTGGGTTAAATGTAAATCAAATAGATTTTCCAGTTAATTTTAATGCAACATCTATATTAAAAGAAATAAACACAGAAGTAAATCTTGATGAATTTCTAATTCAATTAATTACTGAATTAAAAACTCAGATTTCTTACATAACGAATGCTTCTACGAACGTTTTAAAAAAAAATTATTTAAAATATTTGTATAAAAAAAACATCCCAACTATGTTTAAAAACAGTAAAAGTGTTTTGTTTATGGGTAAAATTATTGGCGTTTCTCCTGTTGGTAAACTTCAAATTGAATTAGAAAATGATTTAATTGAAGAATTCGGAATTAAAGAGATTTCTTTCGCTTAAATTTTAGAAATATTATCAGCTAGAACTTCAATAAATTTAGTTAATGGGTTTTTAATCATCATTGCCATCATTGGATTAAAATCACCACTAAAGTTTAATTGAACTTCACTTTTATCATCAGCTAATTCGGTAATATCTCCAGATAAAGTAAATGGTAATTTGCTGCTTGCTGTACCTAAAGTGATGTTGGAATATGCTGTTTTTTCTTTTAACATCAATCTTATTTCTGGCATTCCTTTTAAAGCAAATAAAAATGAATCTCCATCAACTTCAAATTTCTGAGTGTTTTCTGGCATTAATTGTTCAAAGTTTTTCAGATTGATTAAAAACTCAAAAACTTCTTTTGAAGATCTTGCAACAGTTACTTTTGTGCTTTCTAAATTCATAATTTATTTTATTGATTCCATTCACTTGGATTCTTTCTCCAATCTTGTAGTGTGTTTAATTCTTTATCTGAAATATAGTTGCTGTCTAATGCTTGTTCTAATAAATATTCATAATTGCTTAAAGTAGTTAATTCAATATTGTTTTCTTTAAAATTTTTCTCAGCAATTTCAAATCCGTACGTAAAAATAGCAACCATTCCTTTGATGTTAACATCGGCTTCTTTTAGAGCTTCAACGGCTAATAAACTACTTTTTCCAGTACTAATTAAATCTTCAATGACAACTACATTTTGACCTTTTTCTATATGGCCTTCAATCTGATTTTTACGACCATGATTCTTAGCTTCTGGTCTCACATAAACAAACGGAACACCTAATTCTTGAGCTACTAAAACACCAATAGCAATTGCTCCTGTTGCAACACCCGCAATAACATCTGGTTTGCCATGTTTTTGTTCAACTAATTTAGCAATTTCTTCTTTTAAATAATTTCTAACTGAAGGAAAAGACAAGGTAATTCTGTTGTCACAATAAATTGGAGATTTCCATCCAGAAGCCCAATTAAATGGTTCTGAAGGGCTTAGCTTTATTGCTTTTATTTGCAATAAAAACTCAGCTGTTTTTTTTGCTGTATCTTTGTTTAAAATCATGCCACAAATGTATAAAGTTTTTGTAAATGATAAGCCAATTATTTTAACAGATTCATTAAAAAAGAACAATAATTATCGTATCTACATTTTTAAAGATATTGTTGTGGATGAAATTTTACACAAACTAAAAAGAGGCAACTCTAAAGGCGTAAATTTATTTTGTGCAAATCTAGAAAGAGATTGGAAAACTTTTAAAAAATACTTTAAAGTGGTTTCTGCTGCTGGTGGATTGGTTTTAAATCCAAATAATGAAATACTTTTTATTCAACGATTAGGAATTTGGGACTTGCCAAAAGGGAAAATAGAAAAAGGAGAAACAATAGAAGAAACTGCTGTTAGAGAAGTAGAAGAAGAATGCGGTGTAAATGGGTTGATTATAGAAAATTCTTTAATTACTACATATCATTTGTTTTTTATGAATGATATTATGCAACTAAAAATTACACATTGGTTTTTAATGGAAACAAATTTTCAAGAAAAACTCACTCCACAATTAGAAGAAGGAATTACTAAAGTTGAATTTAAAAACGAAGCTCAAGTTAATGATGCAATGCAAAATACGTATGCGAACATTAAGTTAGTTTTGAATGCCTACAAGCAGCTATAAGTTTAAAATAAAACCTATATTTGCCGACTTCAAAAATCACATAAATAATGACCAAATTTATTAGAAAGAGAGTTAAAAATGTAAAGAATGATATCTTATCAGGAATTACAGTTGCGCTAGCTTTAGTGCCAGAAGCTGTCGCTTTTGCATTTGTTGCAGGAGTTGATCCTTTAGTAGGGTTATATGCTGCTTTTATGATTGGTTTAGTAACTTCAATTTTTGGAGGAAGACCAGGAATGATTTCTGGGGCAACAGGAGCTTTAGCTGTAGTTATGGTTTCTTTAGTGAGTGAAGGAAATGCTATGGGAAATCCTGATGAAAATTTAGGATTGTACTATTTATTTGCTACTGTAATTCTAATGGGGATGATACAAATTTCAGCAGGAGTTTTTAAATTAGGTAAATTTGTGAGATTGATTCCACATCCAGTAATGATGGGATTTGTAAATGGATTGGCAATCGTAATTTTTTTGTCGCAATTAGGCATGTTTAAAATAACAGTTAATGGTGAAAAATTTTGGTTAGAAGGAGATAGTTTGTGGTTTATGATTAGTTTGGTTTTATTAACCATGTTAATTATGTGGGGTTTGCCAAAAATCAAAGCAACCAAAAAATTACCAGAAGCGTTAATCGGAATTTTAGTTGTAACAGGAATTGTTATTTTTTCAAATTTAGACGTTGCAACTGTCGGTTCGTTTATTAAAGATGGTGGAGGAGAAGGATTAAAAGGAGGTTTACCTACTATACATTTAGAAACGTTTACCAACATTCCAATTAATTTTCAAACACTAAAATTTATTTTTCCATATGCGTTAATTTTAGCAGCAATCGGATTGATAGAATCATTAATGACCTTGAATTTAATTGATGATTTAACTGAAACAAGAGGAAATACAAATAAAGAATGTGTTGCGCAAGGAAGCGCAAATATTATCACTGGATTATTTGGTGGAATGGGTGGTTGTGCAATGATCGGGCAATCAATAATAAATATTAAAGGTGGTGGAAGAGGAAGATTATCAGGAATTACAGCAGCAGTAATGTTGTTGATTTTCATTGTTTTTGCTTCGTCATATATAGAACAAGTTCCAATTGCAGCGTTAGTTGGAGTAATGTTTATGGTTGTTGTAGGAACTTTTGCATGGTCTAGTTTTAGAATTTTAAATAAAATACCAAGAACAGATGTTTTTGTGTTGGTGTTAGTTTCTGGGTTAACAGTACTTTTCGATTTGGCAATTGCCGTTTTAGCAGGTGTAATTGTAAGTGCGTTGGTTTTTTCTTGGGAAAATGCAAAACGAATTAGAGCAAGAAAACGGATTAAAGAAGACGGAACAAAAGTGTATGAAATTTGGGGGCCATTATTCTTTGGAAGTATTTCTGCTTTTAATGAAAAGTTTGATGTTAAAAATGATCCTGATCATGTAGAAATCGATTTTGTAGAAGCAAGAGTTAGTGATCATTCTGCAATTGAAGCAATTTTTGCTTTGGTAGAAAAATATCAAGCAGAAGGGAAATCAATTATTCTAAAGCATTTAAGTGAAGATTGTAAAGAGCTATTATATAAATCGAGTCCAATTTTTACAGGAATTATAGAAGAGGCAATAGATGATCCACGTTATCATTTGGCAGCAAATCCAGAAGACTTTACCAAACCATTATCAGAATATAAATTTTAAGAGATTGTCATTTAAACAAGCTAAAGAATCTTATTAAAAAAGATTTTTCATTTCATTTAAAAGGGCATTTCATTATTCAATAAAAAACCTTGCCAATCTTTTGGTGTGTTTAAATTTTTTAAAATAGATGCATCGTTAATTTCTACAAATGAAATTTCTGATGCATTTCTTTTTTTGATTTGTACATCTAATCTTGAGCCTTTATCAGAAACATTTAATTCTAAAAGCGATTTCCAAAATTCTGAAGCTAATTTAACTGGATGTCCGTTCTTGTTTTTATAGGTCGGGATTACAATTTGATTTTTTTTATGAATAATTTTCTCTAATTCAGATGATTTTAGAAGCGGAACATCAACAGGTAATATTAATATACTTTTGTCAGTTCGGGCCTTTCGGTTTTGCTCAAGATAAACTCTGTCGAGAACCTTTAAAACGGCTAGTAAGGTAGAAAATAATCCAAATTCTGGAGTTTTATTAATAACAATGCGCACTTTTTTTTGTTGATAATTTTGCGAATTTTCTACTGCTTTTTGTAACCAAGGAATAGCATCAAAATACTTTTGATAATCAAATCCTAAACCAATATAAACTTCCTCTCCACTAAAATTTTCTATTTGAGATAATAGCCAAAAGCTACTATTATGAGTTAACAACCCTTTTGGAAAGCTCATTCGAGAAGATTTTCCACCAGCAAGGATAATAAGTATTGCTTTTTTTTTCATGTAAAGTTTGTCATTTCGAGTAAATTTTGCTTTTTTTTAAACAAAATTTACTCGAAATGACATTGTGTTGAAATTATACTAAACCATGATCAGATAAAGGCAACGTTCTATACCGTTTTCCGGTTGCATTAAAAATAGCATTTGTTATTGCAGGAGCAACTGGTGGAACTCCAGGCTCACCAACTCCAGTTGGAGCTTCATCACTTTCTACAATTGTTACGTCTATTGGCGGAATATCATTCATCCTTGCCATTTTATAATCATGGAAATTACTTTGTTCAATTCCGCCATTTTTAGCGGTAATTTTTCCATGCAATGCAATTGAGGTTCCAAAAATTGCTGCGCCTTCCATTTGGTTGAGCACATTGTCTTTGTTTAGCACCATTCCGCAATCTAAAACAGTCCAAATATTATGAAGCTTTACTTTATCATTCATTACAGAAACTTCAACAACCGTTGCAACATAACTATAAAAACTATAATAAAAAGCAATTCCTAATCCATGCCCTTTTGGTAAATTTCTTCCCCAATCAGCTTTTTTAGCTGCAATATTCATCACGTTTTTTAAACGTGTTGTGTTTAATGGATGTGGAGAGTTTTCTTCTCTAATTCTATCTTTTCCTATTAAATCTAGTTTAAATTGTAACGGATCTTTTTTTGCTTTATCTGCCAATTCATCAATAAAAGAATTGATTCCGAAACTATGAAAAATGGAGCATACAGAACGTAGCCAACCAATTCTAACATGTGGTTCTGCTTTGGCATTTTCATACCTTGTATTTTCAATTTCAAATGGATTGTTATTCATTCCTTGACCAATTTCCCAGCCAGCAGCATAATTTGCCATTGGCATAAAGGTAGAATTGATACTTGGAAAAGCTGTTCTGTGCAACCAGCCGGTTACAGTTCCGTTTTGATCTAACGAAGCTTTTAAATATTGTGCATTTGTTGTGTGATAATAACTATGTTGAATGTCATCTTCCCGCGTCCAAACTACTTGAACCGGAGCATTCATCTTTTTTGATAATGCTACAGCTTCATTTACAAAATCTGGTTTTGATTTTCTTCCAAATCCACCACCTAAAAAAGTAACGTTAATGGTTACATTTTCTACATCTATTCCTAAATAAGCAGCTACATCAGCTCTTGCAGTTTGAGGATCTTGTAATGGAGCCCAAATTTCACATTTACCATCATGAACCCAAGCCAATGCATTCGGAGTTTCCATTGGTGCATGGGCTAAATGAGGTAATTGATACGTTGCTTCAACAATTTGAGAAGCTTTTAAAAACGCTGAATTCACATTTCCATTTGTTGGCGGAACAACCTTCGCTTTATTATGTACACGATTGGTAATTTTTTGCATGTACTTTTTACTATCGTATTGTCCATTTTTACCTTTATTCCAAGTAACTTCTAAATTATTTCTTCCTTGTATTGCTGCCCAAGTATTCGTTGCAATTACTGCAACTCCACCAAACATTCCGAAAGGTTTTTTTACTTGTTCTAATTCTACAACATCTAAAACACCAGCAACTTTTAGAGCATTGTTTTTATCAAAACTTTTTACAGTTCCAAAAGCAGACGGACAACGAGCAATGGTTGCAAATTTCATATTAGGTAATCGAGCATCCAATCCGTAAACAGCAGAACCATGAGTAAAATGATTGATGTCAATACTTTTTAAATTTTTACCAATATATTTAAAGTCTTTTTTATTTTTTAAAGTAATATTTGTTGGCACTTCAACGTGCATGGCATCTTCGACTAAATCTCCAAAAAACAGTTTTTTGTTAGTGTTTTTATTAATTACGTAATGCATTTCTGCTGTACAATCAGATGGCGAAACTTGCCATTTTTTTGCAGCGGCAGCAATTAACATTGCTTTTGCAGTTGCGCCCATTTTACGCATCGGTTCTAAAATAGTTCTTACACTACGAGAACCATCGGTATTTTGATTTCCGAATTTTTCATCTCCAGTTGCTTGTTCTACAGAAACATAGTTCCAATCGGCATCCATTTCATCTGCAATTGCAGAAGTTAACGAAGTTCTAATTCCTTGTCCCATTTCTGAACGAGAACATATTAAAATTAACTTTCCGTCTTTTTTTAATTGGACAAATAAATTTGGATTAAAAGCTGTTCCATCATCAATTCTAATCATTTCTTTTTCGGATGAAAATTGACATCCGATAATTAATCCTCCTGAAGCTAAGCCAAAAACTTTGACAAAATTTCTACGGCTTATATTTTGAATATCTTCCATCTCTATTTGTTTTTAAGTTTTACTGCTGTATGTATTGCTTTTCTGATTCTTGGGTAGGTTCCGCATCTGCAAATATTTCCGCTCATGGCAATATCAATATCATCATCACTTGGATTAGGATTATTATCTAACAAAGCAGTTGCTGCGATTAATTGCCCTGATTGACAATAGCCACATTGAGGAACATTAATTTCTTCCCAAGCTTTTCTAAGAATTTCTAAATTATCTGTTTTTCCTTCTATGGTTGTGATTTGTTTTCCAATGCCATAACTTACTGGTAAACTACAAGAGCGAACTAAATCGCCATCAATTAAAATAGAGCAAGCGCCACATTGACTAACGCCACAGCCATATTTTGTGCCTGTTAAACCAATAATGTCTCTAATAGCCCACAACAAAGGCATATCATCTTGCGCTTCTAAGTTGTGGTTTTTCCCGTTGATAGTGAGTGTTTTCAAATGCTTGATTTTTTAGTGTTGACTAAGTTACTGTTTTTTTAAATTAAGTAGAAAATTTTTACTCTTTTTCGTGTTGTTTTTTGCTTGATTTTGTAATTATTTCCTAAAAAAAAGCTTTATTCTGATAAAATTAAAAAGGTATTTTTTCTGAATTATTCGTTTAAAAGATTCTAAAAAGTTATATTAGCAATAATGCGAAAAACAGAGAGTTTTCCTTTGATTTAATGCAGAAACAAGAAAAAACTCTTGGAACCCACAAAAAAAACTCAAAAAACCTTAGAAACATTACCTGGGCTTATTCTAGTTCTAGAGGACGAGGAGAGGGCAAAATATACAGCTATTTTAAAATCAATGAAATTGCCAATTGCAGAATTTAAAAAACATGCAACATGGTCAAAAACCTGTTATACCCGTAATTGTATATTTGAAAATGAGAACTTTGAGCTGATTTTAATTTGCTGGGAGAAAGAACAAGTTACAGCAATTCATGATCACGGAGGTGAAGAATGTTGGGTGTATTTTATTGAAGGGGACTTTAGAGAGCATGTGTATACTGAAAATGAAAACGGAAAACTAGATATTGTTAAAACGACAGAGGCTATGCCTGGAGATGTTTCATACATGATTGATTTTATGGGATTTCATAATCTGGAAAACCGATCAAACAAAAGAAGTCTGTCTTTGCATTTATACGCAAAACCTATAAAGAATTGTAATGTGTACGATTCAAAAAAGAATGAATTTATACGTAAGGAACTAACCTACGATAGCGTCCAATAAATTTATCAATCATCAACAAAAAAACCAAAAAGATATGTCTGACTTAAGTAATGATTTAATCCTTTTTAATGAACTAGTTGAAGTTTTATTAAACGAAGAAGAAAATCATCCCGTTGCAAAATGCATTGATTCAAATGTTCTATATAACACCATCGATTTGTCGCTTAACAAAACGTCAATGGTAGATGATACTTTTAAAAAAGTACTTAAAGATGTACTTATTTCTACACCAAAAACAGCGACCAATTTATTTTTTAATCAACTATTTGGTGGAAGACAACCCAAAGCTGTTTTAGGAGATTTATTGGCTGTTTTGTTGAATAACAGTATGTATACTTATAAAGTTGCTGGGCCACAAATTGGTATTGAACAAGAAATAATTAGACAATCTTGTAATATGATTGGTTATGGATCACAAAGTAATGGAACGTTTCCAACTGGCGGATCAATGAGTAATTACATGGCGTTGATAATGGCTAGAGATGAGAAAGACTCGAGTTGTAGAGAAAATGGAATGACAAAACCTTTAGTGATGTATACTTCTAAAGAGTCGCATTATTCGAATGCTAAAAATGCAAGTTTTGCAGGATTGGGAAAAAATAATGTTCGTTATATAGAAACGGATAGTAAAGGACGTATGATTCCGGCTAAATTAGAAGAACAAATCAAAATTGATATTCAAAAAGGTTTGATTCCAACATTTGTAAACGCAACAGCAGGAACAACTGTGTTGGGAGCTTTTGATCCTATTGATGCCATTGCTACAATTACAGAAAAATATACTATTTGGTTGCATGTAGATGGAGCTTATTGTGGTTCTGTGATATTTAGTAATGCAAAAAAATATTTGTTAAAAGGAATTGAAAGATCAGATTCTTTTAGCTATAATGCGCATAAAATGATTGGTACTCCTTTGACATGTTCAATTATTTTGGTGAATGATAAAAAGCATTTACACGATTCTTTTAGCAATCAAGCTGATTATTTATATCAAACTGATGGAGACGATTTTAATTTAGGGAAAACTTCTTTTCAATGTGGACGTAGAAATGATGCGTTAAAGTTTTGGACGTTATGGAAATCATTTGGAACTAACGGATTAGAGAAAATTATTGATCAACAATTTGATTTAGCAGATGTTGCTAGAAACTATGTTGCTAATCACCCAGATTATACATTGTATAGTTATGAAGATTCTATTTCTATTTGTTTCAATTATAAAGATATTGATCCTAAAATATTATGTACTTTATTGTACGAGCATCAAATAACAGTTGTTGGGTTTGGAACTTTTAACGAAGACACATTTATTCGATTGGTTACAATAAACGCAACAAACACTAAAGAGGATATTCTAAATTTCTTTAAAGTATTGGAAGGTTTTGTAAAAGAGAACCAGCATATTTTAGAAGAAGTAATGTGCTAGAATTTTATTTTTTATTAAAAAGAATCTGATACAGATTTTGGTAATAAACTAGAAGCATCACCACCATTTCTAAGAATGTCTCTAACAATTGAAGAACTAATAAAAGAAGTTTCTGCACTTGTCAACAGAAAAACAGTTTCTATGCCAGATAATTTTCTATTGGTTTGAGCAATTGCTTTTTCGAACTCAAAATCTGCAGGATTACGCAAGCCACGTAAAATAAAATCTGCTTCAATAGATTTACAATAATCTACAGTTAAACCAGTATATGTTTCAACTGTAATTTTTTGTTCTGCGAAAAAAGCATTCTGAATAAATTTTTTACGTTCTTCAACAGAAAACATATAATTTTTTTTAGCGTTGATGCCGATTGCAATTACAATTTCATCAAAAAGAGGTAAACTTCTAGAAATGACATCTATGTGTCCTAAGGTAACTGGGTCAAAAGAACCTGGAAAAACTGCTTTTTTCATATTTTATTTATTTAGAGCCATTTCTATTGCATTGTCAAATAATTCTGACAAGCTAATATTTGCTATTTCTGCTTGTTGTGGCAAAATACTTGCTTCTGTTAAACCGGGAACTGTATTTATTTCTAAAAAATGTGGTTCGCCATTTACCAAAATATATTCTGATCTAGAAAAACCAGACATGTTTAGAATTTTGTAAACCTTTTCGGCAACAGCTTCTACTTTAATTTTTTCTTCGGAAGAAATTCTTGCAGGTGTAATTTCATGCGATTTTCCTTCGTATTTTGCTTCATAATCGAAGAAATCATTTTCTGAAACAATTTCTGTAATTGGTAGCACTTTTGTTTCGCCTTTATATTGAATAACGCCAACAGAAACTTCTGTGCCGTCTAAAAAAGACTCAATTAATATGGCTGCATCTTCTTTGTACGCTATTTCAATCCCTATTAAAATCTCTTCTTTAGTATACGCTTTAGAGATACCATAACTAGAGCCTGCATTGTTTGGTTTTATAAAACATGGCAAACCAACTTTGGCTATTATTTTATCAGTATCTATAACATCTCCTTTATTTAAGTAGACAGAAATCGCAGTTTTAACGCCATATTCTTTAACAACACTTAAGGTATCTCTTTTATTAAATGTTAAAGCCATTTGATAAAAAGGCGCAGAAGTATGTCTTATTCCTACTAATTTGAAATAAGCTAGCAATTCTCCATTTTCTCCTGGCGCTCCATGAATGGCGTTAAAAACACAATCAAAAGTGATTTTGGTTTTGTTGATGGTTACAGAAAAATCGTTTTTATCGATTGGATGTTCTGCATTCGCATCGTCAACAACCACCCATTTTTCTTTTAAAATATGAACTTTATATGGATTGTATTTTTCTCTATTCAAATTTTTGTAAACAACACTCCCACTTTTTAAGGATATATTTACTTCAGAGGAAAAACCTCCCATAACTATTGCAATGCTTTTTTTCATTGTAAAAATTAAAATCGTATAAAAATACCATTTATCACATGAATTTATCAAAATAAAACGTGCCTTTTTCCTTTCTATATCAAAATAAAAAGAAACCATAACTATGGCTGTGCTTTATTTTTCTTTTTTATCCAAAGAAAAAATACTTCATTTTCTTTTACAACAAAATCAAATGATAACTGGTATAACAAATTTATCAAAATATAAATAGAAAGACTAACGTTTGGTTTTATATCTTTGCTGTTATTAAAAAATTGATCATGAGTGTTTTGAAATTTATTAAAAGTACCTCTTTTTTAAAGCAAGTAGCAATTGCTTTATTTGTAACTTTAGTATTGGTTTTTGGATTAAATAGATGGTTTGGTTTTACAACGAATCACAATCAAAAAATTGAAGTTCCGGATTTAAATAAAATGGATTTGACAGAAGTAGCGGCTAAACTACAGGAGCTAAATCTAGCTTTTATAGTTATAGATTCTACTAGATACAATACAGATTATCCAAATAAATCAGTAATAGAGCAAAATCCTGAAGCCGGAGATTTTGTAAAAGAAAAAAGAAAAATTTACTTGACTGTAAACCCATCTAAATATAACGATGTTGTGTTGCCAGATTTAGATGGAAGAACAAAAAGACAAGCAATAACACATTTACTTTCTATCGGTTTTAGAGTTGGAGAAGAATTTTCTTATGTTCCAGATATTGGTAAAGATGTTGTAAGGGGAATGAAATACAAAGGAAGAAGGTTAAAGCCTGGAAGTAAACTACCAAAAAACTCAGTAATAGATTTAATTTTAGGAGACGGAGAAAGTCAATAGTTAGATGCAGGAAGAAAACACAGATTTAGAGAACGAAGAATTATACGAGCATTTCAGATTTACTGCTAGTGAAGGTCAAGAACCATTAAGAGTAGATAAATTTTTAATGAATTTTGTAGAAAACGCAACACGTAATAAAATACAACAATCTGCCAAAGCAGGAAATGTTTTAGTGAATGATGTTGCTGTAAAATCGAACTACAAAGTAAAACCAAACGATGTTGTAAGAGTTGTATTATCACATCCGCCAGCAGAAAATTTATTGGTTGCAGAAGATATTCCGCTAAATATTGTTTTTGAGGACGAAACACTTATCGTTGTCAATAAACCAGCCGGAATGGTTGTGCATCCAGGACATGGAAATTATTCTGGAACGTTGGTAAACGGATTGATTCATCACATAGAAAATTTACCTACCAATTCTAATGAACGCCCAGGTTTAGTGCATAGAATAGATAAAGATACCAGCGGATTGTTAGTGGTTGCAAAAACAGAATTTGCAATGGCGCATTTATCTAAACAGTTTTTTGACCGAACAACAGAACGTTTGTATTACGCGTTGGCTTGGGGAAATATTGAAGAAGATGAAGGAACGATTGAAGGAAATATCGGACGTAGTTTTAAAAATCGTTTGCAAATGGATGTTTTTCCTGAAAGCGATTTTGGTAAACATGCCGTTACACATTTTAAAGTTCTAGAACGTTTAACCTATGTAACTTTGGTAGAATGTAAATTAGAAACTGGTAGAACGCACCAAATTAGAGCACACTTTAAACATATTGGTCATACTTTATTTAATGACGAGCGTTATGGTGGAGATGATATTTTAAAAGGAACAACATTTACCAAATACAAGCAATTTGTACAGAATTGTTTTAAAACGTTGCCAAGGCAAGCATTACACGCAAAAACACTTGGATTTACACATCCAACAACTGGAGAGTTTATGCGATTTAATTCTGAAGTTCCAGAAGATATTGCAGCTTGTTTAGAAAAATGGCGAAACTATACGATTAATTCGAAAGACGAAGTTTAGTGGAGTTTCGCTAACTTTAATGATATCGAAGTTTTAATACTGAATCAACTTCAGCACAAGTGTTTTATATTAGGAGTTAGTGAAAGGTAGTCAAAAAGCATTTTAGAAACAAACCAAATACAAGCATCAATTTTCCTTATTTCTGTATTAATTTAATTTTCTAAATTGTATTGAGAGTTCTTAATTAGAATTGTATTTTTACTTCATTAAGAAAACAGTTTTATGAAAATTATCATTTCTCCAGCAAAGTCATTAGATTTTGAAAGTAAGGCTTCAACAAGTTTACATTCACAACCACAATTTTTAGAGCAGTCAGAAAAACTGAATAAAAAATTAAAAACACTTTCTAGAAAAAAGTTATCTGATTTTATGGGGATTTCAGATGATTTAGCTGCGTTGAATTATGAGCGTAATCAAAATTGGCAGTTGCCTTTTACGCCAGAAAATGCCAAACAAGCTATTTTTACTTTTACAGGAGAAGTATTTCGCGGAATAGATGTAAACACATTAGCTTTAGAAAAACTACCCGTTTTACAAGACAAATTAAGAATCTTATCCGGATTGTATGGTTTGTTAAAACCGTTGGATTTAATGCAGCCGTATAGATTAGAAATGGGAAAAAAATTAGAAGTTGGTAAAACGGAAAACTTATACAAGTTTTGGGGAAACACCATTACAGAAGCATTAAATGAAGAATTAGCAGATGATGAATTGTTTGTTAATTTAGCAAGTTCAGAATATTTTAAAGTGGTCAATCAAAAAGTATTAAAAGTACTAATGATTACACCAATATTCAAAGACTTTAAAAATGGGGAGTATAAGATCGTTATGACCTTTGCTAAAAAAGCGCGTGGTTTAATGGTGCGTTATATTATTGACAACAACATTACAACCAAAGAAGGTTTAACAGGATTCAATACTAATGGTTACGGATTTTCGCAAAAATTTTCTACAGAAACTGAATTGGTGTTTACTAGATAAAACATTGAATAATAGGTGATTATCAATGAGTAATAAATGGTTCTCATTTTTTACTTTTGATCACTGATACTAGCAATCCGCCAAACCAACAGTAATAGCTAAACCACCTTCCGAAGTTTCTTTGTAATTTCTGCTCATATCTTTAGCAGTTTCCCACATCGTATCAATCACTTTATCTAAAGGAACTTTCGTGTCTTTTGGATCCGTTTCTAGCGCCAACTCAGCAGCATTAATTGCTTTAATTGCTCCCATTGCATTACGTTCTATACAAGGAATTTGAACTAAACCACCAATAGGATCACACGTTAAGCCTAAATGATGCTCCATTGCGATTTCTGCAGCAACTAAGCACTGTGCTGGCGTTCCGCCTAAAACTTCTGTTAATGCCGCTGCAGCCATTGCAGAAGAAACTCCAATTTCTGCTTGACAACCGCCCATTGCAGCAGAAATAGTTGCGTTCTTTTTAAATAGACTACCAATTTCTCCGGAAACTAATAAGAATTTTTTGATGTGTTCAAAATCAGCTTCATGATTTTCAATCACTAAATAATACATTAAAACAGCAGGAATTACTCCGGCGCTTCCGTTAGTTGGAGCAGTAACAACTCTTCCTAAAGAGGCATTTACTTCATTTACAGATAACGCAAAACAACTTACCCATTTTAAAATTTCTCTAAACTTCACCTCTGTACTTCTAATAGAAGTAACCCATTCTTTCGGATTTGTGTATGAGCTATCTTTAATTAATTTGTTATGAATGTTTAAAGCTCTTCGTTTAACGTTTAATCCGCCAGGTAAAATTCCGTCTGTATGACAGCCAATGTACATACATTCTAACATGGTATTCCAAATTCTACGTAATTCAAAATCTATTTCATCGGCAGATTTTAATTCCAATTCATTTAGAAAAACAATTTCAGAAATTGATTTATTGTCTCGTTCGCAATATTCTTCTAATTGTTTTGCCCTGTTGATAGGATATGGGAAATTTTTCTTAGAAATTTCTATTTCTTCTTCTAAATTATCTTCTTCTTGTACAATAAAACCACCACCAATAGAATAATACGTTTCCTTTGAAATTAATGTGTTATCATGATAGGCAGTAAACGTTATAGCATTGGAATGAAATGGCAAAAACTCTCTATTAAAAGTGATGGTGTTTTCGGTATAAGGAACATTGTTTAAGCTGTTCAGTTTTAAAACACCGCTATCTTTTATAGTCGAAATAATAGAATTAATAGAATCAATCGGAACAAATTCTGGATCCGTTCCGCTTAATCCTAATAAAACAGCTAAATCTGTTGCATGCCCTTTTCCTGTTAAAGAAAGTGAACCATATAAGTCTACATGAATATGTGTAATTGCATTGGTGATAATCTCAAAATTCAACTTTCTTGTCCAAAGCTGAGCAGCACGCCAAGGCCCAAGAGTGTGAGAACTTGATGGCCCAACACCAATCTTTAACATATCAAAAACGCTAATAAATTGAGACATATATAATTTTTTGGCTAAGGTATGAAAATTGTCGATTTGAAATTTTTTATTTTATTATTTTTATGATGCCTAAAAACACTAATTTCTGTCAACCTGTCACATTTTTTGAATTGAAAATATTAGAAACTGACATTTTTTTAGCAAAAAAGCTATGGCATACAAATTGACTATTAGAGAAATGTAAAATTGAAATAACAATATTAATTATATTAAAGTAAGAATTATGAGTAAGATTATAGGAATTGACTTAGGAACAACCAATTCATGTGTTTCTGTAATGGAAGGAAATGAGCCAGTTGTTATACCTAATGCAGAAGGAAAAAGAACAACACCTTCTATTATTGGGTTTGTTGAAGGCGGAGAACGTAAAGTTGGTGATCCAGCAAAAAGACAAGCTGTAACAAATCCAACAAAAACGGTATATTCTATCAAACGTTTTATGGGTAATAAATTTTCTGAATCTAAAAATGAAGCAGAAAGAGTTCCTTATAGCGTTGTAAAAGGAGACAATGACACACCAAGAGTAGATATTGATGGACGTTTATATTCGCCACAAGAAATCTCTGCAATGGTATTGCAAAAAATGAAAAAAACTGCTGAAGACTACTTAGGACAAGATGTTACAGAAGCAGTAATTACTGTGCCAGCATATTTTAATGATGCACAAAGACAAGCTACAAAAGAAGCTGGTGAGATTGCAGGTTTAACAGTTCGTAGAATTATTAACGAACCAACGGCAGCTGCATTGGCTTATGGAATGGACAAAAAAGGTATTGACCAAAAAATCGTTGTTTTTGATTTTGGAGGAGGAACACATGATGTTTCTATCTTAGAATTAGGAGACGGAGTTTTTGAAGTACTAGCGACAGATGGTGATACGCACTTAGGTGGTGATGATGTTGATCAAAAAATCATCAACTGGTTAGCTGAAGAGTTTAAAGCTGAAGAAGACATGGACTTACGTAAAGACCCAATGGCTTTACAACGTTTAAAAGAAGCTGCAGAAAAAGCGAAGATTGAATTATCTAGTTCTGCAACTACAGAAATTAACTTGCCATATGTTACAGCTACTGCTAGCGGACCTAAACACTTAGTTAGATCTTTAACAAAAGCGAAGTTTGAGCAATTAATTGACGATTTAATAAAAAGAACTATCGCACCTTGTTCTAAAGCATTAAAGAACGCAGGTTTAACAATCAAGGATATTGATGAGGTGATTTTAGTTGGAGGTTCTACAAGAATTCCTGCTGTACAAGAAGCAGTTGAGAAATTTTTCGGAAAAACACCAAGTAAAGGAGTGAACCCAGATGAAGTTGTTGCTTTAGGAGCAGCAATTCAAGGTGGAGTTTTATCTGGAGATGTAAAAGATGTATTGTTATTAGACGTTACACCTTTATCTTTAGGAATCGAAACTATGGGGAATGTATTTACAAAGTTAATCGATGCAAATACAACCATTCCAACAAAAAAATCTCAAGTATTCTCTACAGCAGTAGACAGTCAGCCGTCAGTAGAAATTCACGTTTTACAAGGTGAAAGAACTATGGCAGCAGATAACAATACTATTGGTCGTTTCCATTTAGATGGATTACCACCAGCACAAAGAGGAGTTCCTCAAATTGAAGTAACTTTTGATATTGACGCAAACGGAATTATCAAAGTTTCTGCATTAGATAAAGGAACCAACAAATCTCACGAGATTAGAATCGAAGCTTCATCTGGATTATCAGAAGAAGAAATCAAGAAAATGAAGCAAGAAGCAGAAGCAAATGCAGATTCAGATAAAGCTTTAAAAGAAACTGCTGAAAAAATCAATGGAGCTGACGGAATGATTTTTCAAACAGAAAAGCAATTAAAAGAGTTTGGAGAAAAATTATCTGACGATAAAAAAGCACCTATTGAAGCTGCATTAGTAGAGTTGAAAGCTGCACACGAATCTAAAGATATTGCACAAATTGATGCTGCAATGTCAACTATAAATGAAGCTTGGAAAGCTGCTTCTGAAGAAATGTATAAAGCTGAGCAGGAAGCTGGAGCAGGAACTCAACAAGGTCAGCCTGAGGCAAATGATGCTCAAGGAGAGAATGTGGAGGATGTAGATTTCGAAGAAGTAAAGTAAGTAGAATGTTGAATTTGTAACGCAAATTCTTACATGTCGCTTATCCCAAACTTGATTTGGGGTCTTCTAAAAAAGGAATAAAAATTTCTTAAGAATACTAAAAACGTAATCATTAATTTGATTGCGTTTTTTTTGTTTTTAGAATGCTGTATATTTACACTTTTAAAAATGTATTAAAAAATGAAAAAAAAACTTTTCTTTTTAACACTTATTCTATGTGTGGTTTCTTGTACAGAAATAAAAGATACTTCTTTTAAAATAGGTATTATTTCTGATTGTCAATATTGCGATTGCGATATTAAATGGGATCGATATTACAAAAAAGCTCCACAAAGATTAAAAGAAGCGATTGCAGTTTTAAATAAAGATTCGTTAAACTATACAATTCATTTAGGGGACTTTATAGATAAAAACTTTGAAAGTTTAGATAGCGTGTTACCAACTTGGAAAAAACTAAAATCGACATCGTATCATGTGTTAGGAAATCATGATTTTGAAGTAAAAGATTCCTTAAAAAGAGAAGTAATTAAGCAATTAAATCTTGAAAGTAGATATTATAGTTTTGTAGAAAAAGATTGGCGTTTTATCGTTTTAGATGGTAACGATCTTAGTTTTTATGGTGCTTTAACTCAAGCTAAAAAACAACAAACAGATTCTCTTTTTAATTTGTTAAAAGATAAAGAGTTACCTTATTTAAAAGAATGGAATGGAGCTTTAAGTTTAGATCAATTAACCTGGGTAAAAGAAGAATTAGATGTAGCAGTAAAAAACAATCAGAAAGTTGGTTTTTATTGTCACTTTCCTATTTTTCCAATTGATCAACATAATATTTGGAATCGAGAGCAATTTTTATCACTCATAAAACCTTATAAAAACGTAAAGATATTTTTTAACGGTCATAATCATGCAGGTGCATATCAACTCGTAGATAATGTGCATTATTTAACCTTTAAAGGAATGGTTGATACAGAAAACACATCAGCATTTGCAAAAGTACAATTTGATAAAGACACGATTACTGTGGAGGGTTTTTATAGAGAACCTTCTAGAAAATTAGTAATTAAATAAATATTTTTATTGAAAACAATTACTTCCAATAATTTTTTCAAACATACTTTTTGTGAATTTCAAAAAGTAGAACTTGCCTTTTTTAGTGAAAACAAATTTCACTTTAAAAGCAAAGCAAATAGTCAATATTTTTATACAGATAAAGGTGTATATAGGTATTCGAATCATTGGGGAAGAGTTGCCAATTGTAGATGGCGTTTACTTTCTGACGAAAAAATTAAAAATCAAAATTATTATATTGGATTTGCAAAATGGATTAACTTTTACCCGTTAAACGAAGCGGAAAAGCAATTTTATATTTCTGTTGATTTTGAAAATAAAATGGTTGATTTTTATCACAACCCAACAAAAGAAAATGTCTTTTTGTTTTTTGCTGAAACTGCTCAGAAAAAAGTAATTCAAATTAGAAAGATATTGTCAGAAGATAAATGGGCAACTTATTTTGATGTTGATATTGAATTTCTTAGAAAAAAAATAATTAAAGAATACATCAATTCTAACAAAACACTACAACAACTAAAGTTAGAATTAAGAAGTAATGATGGAGTAATTTTTTCTACTAAATTACTACCACCGGAGAAAATCGACAACTCCAATTCTTCGGATATATTAATCCGAACTTTATATTTCACCGTTCGGAGATTCAATTATTTTTTCCTGACTTTACATCTTGGGAGCCATTACTAATATCAGAATAAAAAATAGTATCGATTTCATTTATTTTTTTGTCATTGGTTTATTATTCAACAATCTCACCCTGGAATTAAAGAAATAGAACTCCAGAGTTTCTGCGAAACTTTTTAAAACAAATCTCAGAATCAGATTCAAGGGATTTTTTTCGCATTAAAGATATTGAAATTTTTGTTAAAACTTTATTATTTTAGGTTGAATTTTAACGGTAAAAGCACAAGTAATATATCTTTGGAAGTCTATACCTAAGATAGGAAGTTGAGCAGATATATCTCTCAATTATTTCCAAATCTATACCTCAAAACATGCACCTTTTTAAAGACAAGAGCACTCACTTTCACTTTAGTTGAAAAGCGCCTATTCTTGTGGAATAGTTTTCTGCATTTTTTTTTAGATAGTCACCAACATACCAAATGGTCATATCATCAGTGGGATCCATTGCAGTTTGTGTATAGTCTTCCCAGCGGAGGGTATTGGTTTGCGCTGCTTCTCCATTTACAAGAACTGTTTCCTTCATTGTTAAAACACCTAATTTATCACCAGAAAGCCGTCCTGCAAAACGTTGCCCGGGGAATTCAGATGCACTACCATATGAATATCCGATACCTATATTTCCTTGGGAATCAATAGCCGGACTCGCCATCCACCTGTATTCTTCATCAGGAACAAAAGTACCTTGTTGATAGAGTTTTACGTCTCGTTCATTGTCCAAACGAAACTCATACCATCGCACCCCCCCACTCCCCGATGAGGTATTTACTGAATGAACTCCTACGATAGACTCCCTTTGGCCGATTCGCCGATAAACTAAACGTGACATGATTTTGTCACCTTGGGAATCAAGACGCACATCTGTTCTTGGCTGTGGAACGCATTTTGTTAATTGTCCCCCACAGAGATAACTATAGGGTTCCACTGGAATTTTCTCGGGACCTTCAAGTTTAGTTTTGGAGGGGTCTTTCCAATCTACATGGTATTTCCACACGTAAATACCGTCATCATTGAGTATTCCTTTCAATTGGTTCCCCCCGGTACCCATCATTATGTTTGGTGAGCCCGTTGGAGGAATTTGTTTCCCATCGAGATCGGCATTTATAACGAAGTTTACACCCTTAAGTATAAAAAATTGTTCAGTAGCCTTTTCGCCCTTGAGCATTTTTGCGCGATCAACAACATAAGCATGTCTTTCGTTAATGTGGTCTCCTGTACTGGTAGAGGTGTAATACCCATCAGTCCAAACGGCAGGACGCGGATAATCTGGAAATAAATCCCTCTTAAATTCATAGCGGTAGTAAGGGCCAAATGGATCAGGTCCGGTACTTATAGCATAGCACATACAAAATTTCCCATCCTCCTCAGATGAGGCCTCTCTTTCTTCTGCGTAATTTTGGGATGGCTCATAGAGTCGCTCTGCTTCTCCTGGCTGATCCTGCCTTGCTACAATGCTGTCTTTGCGAGAGGGTAAACGGCGGAATGTAGGCATAACAATCAGCCAACGATCAGCCAGCTGATCGTAGCGAACTACTGCATCACCGTTGTTGATTCTTTCGCACGGTCCACCAAAACCTCTAAAGACGTTATTTGTGTTTACAGGTCCATAAAGTACTTCCCCGGTAGTATTAAATTGATCACCTTCTTTGGTAAAAATGGCCATCCTGGCGTTTACCGTTTGCACGATATGGTTCGGACCAACAGCAAGAGAATTATCTGACGGATTCCGCAAAGTGGCTGTTCCCTGAGGTCCTACAAAACCCTCCCCCAAACCATCAAAGCTGGTAATCAGTATTGGAGAATTTTTACTTCCATGAAAAGTTTGTTCCACAGGGTCCTGTTGTAGGATATCTTTTTGTTCAGAAGAGCTCCCGACATCCTGGGTGCTTTTATGAGATATTGACTCCTGATGATGTGCGTTAATACCTCTCGAAGCAGAATATAAGGATGTGAGTCGCTCTGATTTATCATATTTAACGGGTTCGTTATTCCTGATATTATCTGGTAATAATTCTTGAGTAAAACAACTCCAGCTCAAAAGCAAGGAAGAAACAAAGAGTAAATTTTTCATAAGTGTTAAATTTTTCGTAAGTGTTAAATTTTTCATTGTCATGTATGTCCTTAAATCCGCAAGCTATTGTTAAATCTTGTTCAAAAAATATTGAAAAATCAATAGTATGGCAATTAATTTGTTATATTTAGTTACTGGTTACGGTCTTGAAATAATATCCATTAGGATCTGGGACTGGAATAAACTTACTAATAATATTTTCACCTTTATCGCTCAATGCAATTTTCCGAATTCCGGTGCTGGTCAGTACATCAATATCTAATGGCATCGGCGTATTGGTTGAACGAACCGTGTATTCATTGAATCCTGTTTGCTTGATAATTATTTCTATTTTCTCGGTGGTTCTTAAATAAAAATCAAAAAGTGGTTTCAGATCTTTTCCTGCTTCGCTGCTGAAAAGTTTTTCCACGTCATCGGTCACAACAAAATTATCATAGGTGTATTTTGGATTGGTAGCCAATTTTTTAAGTGTGGGAAAAAACAAATCGTCACCTAACACATACCTCAAGGTATGCATCATGAAAGCTCCCTTAGGATATATGTCACCGTTATAAGCAGCTTCAGAATTTAATACATCTCCCTGCACAACCGGTATTTTGTTCTTAATGCTTCTCCTGATCGTTGCCATTGTACTGTCATATTCCCTTTCGCCATTGGCTTCGCGGGAAAACAGCGCACCGGCATAAGTGGTAATGCCTTCTTGGATCCACATCTGCGACCAATCCTTATTGGTTACTTTATTGGCAAACCATTCGTGCGCAAACTCATGAAACAGGTTTCCATTGAAATCAAGATTACCCACTTTTTGCGTTTTGAAATTGCCGCTCTTTCCTCCATAAGTAATCATAGTCTGATGCTCCATACCCGAGTTGGGTACTTCTGCAATTCCAATTTTTTCTTTTGCCCATGGATATTCGCCAAAATATTTTTCCAGTATGCGGGTATCACGTGCTCGCAGTTCTAGAATTTTTTGTGCCTTTGAGCGATGCTCTTCCAGCACATAAAATTCCATAGGAACTTTATTGCCGTCGATGGTAGTGTAGTTATCTTTTACAACTGCATATTTGCCGATATTAAACACAATGCAATAATTGCTGATCGTATAATTTGTTTTCCAGTGAAAGGTTTGCTTGTTCTTTTTTGTACTTACATTTTGCAGTAATCCCGGACCTGCTACTGTCAGGCCTTTTGGCACGGTAATAAACATGTCAACTCCTTCATTGGGCTCATCACTCGGGTGGTCTTTACAAGGGAAATAAACTTTGGCTCCCTGCAGTTGACAATTAATAGCGACCCACGGATTTCCCTGGCCGTCTTTAGTCCACGTGAATCCTCCTTTCCAAGGTGGATTTACAGCTACCGGAGGCTTTCCATTATATTCAATGATGATGCTCTGCTTTCCAGCTTTGAAACCTCCATCATCAACAATATAAATAAAATCATGATCGCGATAGAAAGGGATGTTCTTTTTGGAAGATGTTGTCCTGGTTACCTTCATGAAATGCACAAGGTCAAACAACAACGTATCGGTGGGTTGTTTAAGAATAAGATCAACCGTAACTGATCCCGCGATGGATTCGTCAGCAATATCAACATCCAGGGACAAAGTATAATGCCTGATATCCATGTTTGCCTGGATAGGATTCAATATTCCTCCCGAGCTCATATAACTGATGTCCTGGTCTTGTGCTGCAGCGCCGGTAGTGAAAAAACAAAATAGCAGGAAATAGATGGTTGGTTTCATTATTAGTTTGATTTCATATTAGGTGGGTTCTAAAAATTGATTTTTTTGATTTTCTCAAAAATAAAAGAACCCTTTTTTCTTTTTTTAAGAAAAATTTATAGTGCAATTTAGCAATAATTTGTTAATTTCAATAAAAAAAATACAATTTTATCTATCTATCTATCTATCTATCTATCTATCTATCTATCTATCTATCAGTAAGTTATTTTTAGTATTGTCGTTTGCTCCCTTCGGCTACGCTCAGGATAAACTCCTCTAAACAGGTTGTAGGTTAAGTTGATTAATCCTATAATTCCTGAAGCTCGTGTAATACCTAATGATTTTAAAACTAAACTATTCATACTTTGTTCCAGAAACCCAAATACGTGCTCTACTCTTACTCTAATTTTTGATTTTTTTGTATTGCTTGCTTTTTGTTTAATGGTCTGTTGCGATATCCTTTTTTATGCACGTTATTTTTCATTTCATATTTCTCAATAATCTTATCTTGTTCTTCGCCTGTGTAGGCACTATCTGCATGAAGGTCTTGTTCTTTATCTTTTTCGTTAAGCAAGTTATCTAACGCTTGTGAATCGTAAACTGATGCATCTGTTACGTTATAGGTATTAATGAATTTACTTTTAGTATCTACTTTTGCATGGTTTTTATAACCGTAAAAAGTTTCACCATTTTTATTTGTCCAACGAGCATCAATATCTTTATGCTTTTTTTTGTTGGGTTTATCATTCCATAAATCACCCCTTTTCCTGCTTTAATTTGTTTATTTTCTTCGCTACTATTACGTTGTCTTGGTGCTACCGTAAAACTAGCATCTACCATTTGTCCTTCATTTTTTTCTAGAGCATTTAAAAAGTTTTATGGGATGAGTCCATCAGAGTTTAAAGATTTAAGTCCAAATAAGTTCAGCAAGATTTGTAAAACAGAAAGCAAGAAAGGACAAGTATCTGTTTCTTTTAAGCAATACATTTGTAATGTTAATAACTCAATGAAGTGGTTTGAACTGAAAGCAAAAGGTACAGTACAAAATGTAGATAAATTACAAATGGTATATATTTCTCATAAAGGAAATATGAATGCTATTGGCAACCTTTATGATAGACTTATAAAATGGGCAACGCCAAAAGGGTTGATGTATCAAGAAAATCTTCGAATGTTTACTATTTATCACGGTAGTCCAAAAATCACAAGTCCTGATAATATTAGATCGAGCATTGCAATTGTTTTAAATTCTAAAACTTCTATTGAGAGAGAAGTAAGTTTAAAAACAATAAACCCAGGGAAATGTATCGTTTATAGATTTGAAATTACTCCAAACGAATTCCAACAAGCTTGGGAATCTAGTTTTGTTTGGATGTCAGAAAATGGTTATAAAAAGGGAGATAAAGATCCGTTTGAGGTTTATTATAACAATGCTCAAGAACACCCAGAGAATAAATTTATTGTTGATTTATGTATTCCCATCAAAAAATTAAAAATCAAAATTATTATATTGGATTTGCAAAATGGATTAACTTTTACCCGTTAAACGAAGCGGAAAAGCAATTTTATATTTCTGTTGATTTTGAAAATAAAATGGTTGATTTTTATCACAACCCAACAAAAGAAAATGTCTTTTTGTTTTTTGCTGAAACTGCTCAGAAAAAAGTAATTCAAATTAGAAAGATATTGTCAGAAGATAAATGGGCAACTTATTTTGATGTTGATATTGAATTTCTTAGAAAAAAAATAATTAAAGAATACATCAATTCTAACAAAACACTACAACAACTAAAGTTAGAATACAAATAAAATTGAACACCTAATTCTCTTTTTTGTTGATTATTTTGTAAATTTATCCAACGAAATTTAAAGTATTTTTTACAATACATTATATGAATATACCACAAACTAGTTTGCCAAGAGTTGTAATTGTTGGCGGCGGATTTGCAGGATTAGCCCTTGCCAAAGGATTAGAAGAAAAAGACATTCAAGTTGTTTTAGTAGATAAACATAATTATCACACATTTCAACCTTTATTATATCAAGTTGCAACTGGCGGATTAGAGCCTGATTCTATCGCTTTTCCAATTAGAAAATTATTTAATAATTTAAAATATTATCATTTTAGATTGGCAGAAGTTGTTAAAATTCATTCAGAGAAGAATGAAATTGAAACAAATATTGGAAATTTATCTTACGATTATTTAGTATTAGCTACAGGATCTAAAACTAACTTTTTTGGTAATAAAAATATCGAAAAGTATACAATGGAAATGAAAAGCATTCCGCAATCATTAAACATTAGAAGTTTGGTGTTGGAAAACTTTGAAGAAGCCTTGTTAACTTCAGGTTTTGAAGAACGAAAAGCGTTAATGAATTTTGTAATTGTTGGAGGAGGGCCCACTGGTGTAGAATTAGCTGGAGCTTTAGCTGAAATGAAAAAAGGTATTTTACCTAAAGATTATCCAGATTTGGATATTAGAGATATGCAAATCAATTTAATTCAAGGGTCTGACAGATTATTAGATGCAATGAGCACTAAAGCTTCAGCAAAAGCAGAAGAGTTTTTAACTGATTTAGGGGTTAACGTTTGGAAAAACATTAATGTTACTAATTATGATGGCGATGTAGTAACAACAAATTTAGATGAAATTTTTAAAACGGCAACCGTAATTTGGGCAGCAGGAGTTCAGGGGGAAACGATAAATGGTTTACAAAGTGATTGTGTTATAGAAAGAGCAAATCGAATTAAAGTAGATGAATACAATAGAATAATTGGATATAAAAATATTTTTGCTATCGGAGATGTTGCGTCAATGAATTCTGAAAAGAATCCTCACGGACACGCTATGATGGCACAACCTGCTTTGCAACAAGGCAAATTGTTAGCAAAAAATATTATTGCAGAATTAAATAAAAAACCATTAAAAGCATTTGTATATAATGATAAAGGTTCTATGGCAACTATAGGAAGAAATAAAGCCGTTGTAGATTTAAAGAAATGGAAATTTCAAGGAGGTTTTGCTTGGTTTGTTTGGATGTTTGTGCATTTATTTTCACTAATTGGGTTTAGAAATAGAGTCATTGTCTTTATGAATTGGGTGTATAATTATATCCGTTTTGATAGAGAATCTAGATTAATAATTAGACCTTTTAAAAATAAAACTAGTCAATCTTTTAAATAGTAAGAATTGAAAAGGATTTCTTACTATTTTAAAGTAAACCTTTAGCTGTGCTGTTTTTGACATAATATGGAAAATCAACAAACAAATTATAAGAAGCTTGGAATCAAATTTTGTTTGGATGTTATAAAAAGATAAATAAAGATCTGCTTTGATATGTATTATAACAATACTCAAGAACCCCCAGAGAATAAATTTATTATTGATTTAGGTATTCCCATCAAATAATTAAGACTATAATTTTACAATAAAACAATTCATCATCCCTTTTTTACAATTCGGTACATCTTTTTAGCTAGTTTTTGTTTTGTACTACATCTTTGTGGCATCAAACAAACAAAACAATTCATAAAAATGAAACGAATACTCTACTTTATCATAACAATTTGTCAAATTTCTTTAGTAGCACAAACTACTGTTTCGGGTAAAGTAACAGATAAAAAAGGAATGCCAATTATTGGTGCAAATGTATATTTAGATGGTACATATGACGGGACATCAACAAACGAAAAAGGTGAATTTTCTTTTTCAACCTCAGAAAAAGGAACACAAACCATAAAAGTTTCATTTATTTCTTATGAGTCATTTACAAAAACAGCAGATGTAAAAATGTTTATAAAATTAACAATTAAGTTAAGAGAAGATGTAAATACGTTAGATGCAGTAACTATAAATGCAGGAACTTTTGAAGCTGGAGATAATGCTAAAGTTACCGCATTAAAACCGTTAGATATTGTAACAACTGCTGGCGCTGTGGGAGATTTTGTTGGGGCTTTACAAACCTTGCCAGGAACTTCAAATGTTTCTGAAGACGGACGATTATTTGTGCGTGGAGGTGAAGCTGAAGAAACACAAATTTTTGTAGACGGAATTAGAGTTTTTACGCCGTATTCTCCAACTGCCAATAATATTCCAACTCGTGGACGTTTTTCTCCGTTTTTATTTAAAGGAATTACATTTTCTACGGGTGGATATTCTGCTGAATACGGACAAGCTTTATCTAGTATTTTATTATTAAATTCTATTGATGAACCTATAGAAGAAAAAACTGATTTGTCTTTTATGACTGTTGGTTTAGGATTAGGGAATACACAAATTTGGGATAAAAAATCATTAAGTGTAAATGTGTCATATATTAATTTGGCGCCATATCAAGCGGCATTTCCCGATAAAAATATATGGCATAAACCTGTGCAATCTTTAGGAGGAGAATTGATTTATCGCCAGAAAATGAAAAATGATGGTATGCTAAAAATGTATGGAGCATTTAGTTATGCCGATTTAGATTTAACACAAGAAGATATCAATCTGCCAAACGGATTTCGTTTCGGATTAGAAAACAGAAACCTATATTTTAATACTTCTTACAAAGGGTTTTTAAAAAATGATTGGACTTTTTTAACTGGGTTGTCGATCACAAACGATCATTCTGATATAAAATTGGAAGCTGATAAAGTAACGAATGACGAAAATTCTGCTCATTTTAAAATGAGGCTAAAGAGAAATATAAATAATCGTGTTAAATTAAATATAGGTACAGAATATTTTAAGACCAATTTTAAAGAAAATTATAAACCTATTAATTCAGGAAATTACACGTACGGATTTGATAATAATATTTTTGCAATGTTTACTGAGGCTGATGTTTTCTTCTCTAAAAAAGTTGCTGCAAAAATTGGATTGAGAACAGAATATTCTCAATTATTAAAAGAATCTACACTTTCACCTAGAGTTTCTTTGGCGTATAAAGCAAGTACAAATGGACAGTTTTCTTTGGCGTACGGACATTTTTATCAAAACCCGAAGAATAATTATTTAAAATTCAATTCTAATTTTAAAGCAGAAACCACGTCGCACTTAATTGCCAATTATCAATATGTAAAAGACAAGCAAATTTTAAGAGTAGAGGCCTATTATAAAAATTATAAAGATTTAGTAAAATACGATACCAATTTTACGGTGCCTACATCAAACTATTCTAATGATGGTTTTGGTTACGCAAAAGGATTGGATGTGTTTTGGAGAGATAATAAATCGTTTAAAAATACCGATTATTGGATTTCGTATTCTTTGTTAGATACCAAAAGAAATTACAAGAATTATATAGCTTCTGCGACACCAAAATTTGTTGCAAAGCACAACTTGTCTGTTGTTGTAAAACATTTTATAACCGATTGGAAAAGTCAAGTTGGATTCAGTTATAATTACGCTTCTGGCAGAAATTTTACAAACCCAAATATTACAGGTTTTTTAAACAATCAAACAAAAAGTTATAATTCATTAAATGCCAATTGGGCGTATTTAATTAGTCAGCAAAAAATACTATATATTTCTGTAAGTAATGTCTTAGGAACTAAAAATATTAACGGATATCAATATTCAAATCAACAAAATAATAACGGGAATTTTGATAGAAGAGCAATAACTCCATCTGCGGATAGATTCTTTTTTGTAGGTTTCTTTTGGACAATTAGCGATAATAAAAAGGAGAATCAATTAAAGAATTTATAAATTTTATACAATTCGGTAGTAGAAAACGACAACTCGGTTATTAATATATTTTTAGGTCTTAAAATAGTTAGATCTTTGAACAGCAATAAAAATCATACATTATGCAAAAAGTAATTTTAATAGTTATATTTATCTTAACAAGTTTTTTTCTTTCCCAAGCACAAGAAAAAGAATCACACACAATTACAGTAACAATTTCTGGAATGAAATCTGATAAGGGAGCTGTTTATGTAGCCTTATATAATTCTGAAAAAGATTTTTTAAAGAAAAATTTTAAAGGAAATATTGTAAAAGTAACAGATACACATGCAACAGCAATTTTTGAAAATATAGAAAACGGAATCTATGCAATTTCTGTTTTTCATGATGAAAATGATAATAAAAAAATGGATACTAAAATTTTCGGAATTCCAAAAGAACCAATAGGAACTTCTAATAATGCAACAGGATTTATGGGGCCACCAAAATTTAAAGACGCAAAATTTAATGTAACAGCAGATGTTACCATTCCAATAAAAGTAGAATAATATTTTCTGTTAAAGACTAATTTAAAACGATCAAATGATGAAAAAAATAACGCTAATCTTAATACTAATTTTTGCAGTAAACGTTACTGCACAAACACCATACGAAAAAGAAATGGCGAAAGCATTTCAATTGTGGGGACAACAAAAAAACACAGAAGCAGTTCAGCTTTTTGAAAGAATAGCATCTGCAGAAAAAGACAATTGGTTGCCAAAATATTATGCTGCTACAATTTTAATTATTGATGGATTTCCTATTAAAGATGAGAATAAATTAACAACGCAATTAAACAAAGCACAACAGTTATTGGACGAGGCAACTGCTATTTCTAAAAGTAACCCAGAAATTATAATAACACAAGCGATGTTAAATACAGTGTATGTTGCTTTTGATGGGCAAAAATATGGCATGAAATTGTCTGGTGAAAATGCACAATTATATGGAGCAGCATTAAAAATCGCCCCAGATAACCCAAGAGTTGTATTAGGAAAAGCACAATGGGATATTGGTGGAGCAGCATTTTTTGGACAATCTACTAAGCCATTTTGTAAAGAAATAGAACGTTCTATAGCATTGTTTAAGAATGAAAAATCAATAGGGAAATTTCATCCTTTTGGTGGAATTGAAAGAGCCGAAGAAGCTTTAAAACAATGTGGTAAATAAGAAATTTTATAATTAATTGAATTAAAAAAACCTCCATCAGAAATGATGGAGGTTTTGATTATATAGCGTAATATATTTTATTCTTCAGTAGCTTTATCAACTACAATACGTTCTGCACGATTTGCTAATTCCCAAGCTGTATGGAAAACAAGACGTGATCTATTTTCTAACAAGTCATAATTAATTTTGTCTGGAGTATCTGATGCTTGGTGATAGTCATCATGTGTTCCGTTAAAATAGAAAATGATTGGAATGTTGTTTTTCGCAAAATTATAATGATCTGAACGATAGTAAAAACGATTTGGATCGTTCTCGTCATTATACGTATAATCTAATTCGATATTCGTAAAGGTTTTGTTTACTTGTTCAGAGATGTTGTGTAAATCTGTACTCAATTTATCACTTCCAATTAAGTAAATATAATTTCTATCTCCTTCACGTTTTGGATCGATACGACCAACCATATCAATATTTAAGTTAGCAACTGTATTTGCTAAAGGAACTAAAGGTTCATAATCTGTATAATATTTAGATCCTAACAATCCTTTTTCCTCTCCTGTTACGTGTAAGAAAATAACGGAACGTTTTGGCCCATGACCCTTGTCAGCAGCAGTTTTAAATGCTTCAGCAATTTCTAATAAAGAAACGGTTCCAGATCCATCATCATCAGCTCCATTAAAAATTTCCCCTTTTGCATTAACTCCTACGTGATCTAAATGTGCAGAAATTATAATGTATTCGTCTGGTTTTTCAGAGCCTTTAATCATTGCTACAACATTTTCAGATGGATGAGGTACAGTAATACTTTTGTAGTTCATCTCTAATTTTGTTGTAACTGTAGCAGTCTCAGTAGATTTGGTAATGTTGCCTACTAAAGCTTTACCCATTTTTTCGTTAATTAAAAAATAGTACATTTCTGCTTCACCATCATTTTTGTTTGGTAATGATAAGCTGTTACTTCCTCCATTTGCTTCACGGTCTTTATAGTATTTTGAATAACGATCAAATAATTCGCTATCCATAAAAAATAAAGCTTTAGCTCCATTGTCTTTTGCAGCATCTCTTTTAGAAGAAAGTGCTTGACGACCATTTGACCATTTTGAAGATTTTTTATCTCCAGTAAGTATGTTGTTACCAGCTTTGTCTTTTGGCTCACCACTTCTTACAACTACAATTTTTCCTTTTACATCAAGGTCAGTATAGTCAGAATATTTAACATCATCAATACCATAACCTGCGTAAACTACTTCTGAAGCGTTTACTACTCCTGTAGCTGCTGCTCCTTGCGAAATAAAGTCATCAAAATAACTAAATGACTTACCATTTACAGAAATACTTACTTCTGGAGTTTTTACAATACTTAAAGGTACATTTTGAAAATAGTTTCCATCAATAAGAGAACTAATTCCTAAAGTTTCATAGTATTTTTTAAGATACTCAACAGCTTTCTTTTGTCCAGGCTCGCCAGTATCTCGTCCTTCGAATTCATCAGAGGCATAAATGTATAAATGCTCTTTTAACTCCTCTTGAGTAATAGTAGTTCCGTATGCGGCAACGTCTTTTTGTGTTAACTCTCTTTTACAAGAAAAAGCTATGAACATAACGCTTAATAGTAATAGTGTTTTTTTCATCTTATTAGGTTGTTAAAGTTAAGTGTTGCGATATTACAAAAAAGATCGACTATGATACTTTAAAAGTTGGTTTTTTAACACTTTTTAACATAATTATTCATCATTAATAATGTCTTTGTCAGTAGCCTTTTTTTTAAACTACTTCTAATTTTAAGAATATGGTTTTATAGAATACGATAGGATGGAGGTTTTGCTAAATAACGACTAATTTAAATGATATGGAGAGTTTTAATTAGTTAGATCAAACGGTAGTGAGTTATTTAAATATAAGTTTAGAAACAAGCTAAATTATAGTGTCTTATTCTTTACTTGTATAATTTGTGCAGCAATACTTACTGCAATTTCTTCTGGTGTTTCGCTTTTAATATGCAATCCAATGGGTGCAAAAACATTGTTTAATTCTTCTATCGTAAAACCTTCTTTTTGTAAAACTTCCCACATGGTTTTTAGTTTGGCTTTGCTTCCTAAAACACCAATAAATTTGTGCTTATTTCTAATAATTTTACTCAATACTAATTTGTCATCAGTATATTTATTGGTCATAATTGCCACATAGCTATCGTTTCCTTTTTTGATGTAATTTGAAATTAAATTATAGTCAATTACCTGTTTTTGATGCGCAAAATTATTGAGTTTTACCGTATTTAAATTGTCTCGATTGTCAAATACTACTACATGAAAATTTAATTGACGAAATAGTTGAGAAACAGCTAAGCCAACATGCCCGCCACCAACAATATAAATGGTTTCTTTAAAGCCAATCAATTCTTTAAACTGCCAATCAGATTCAGAATAAATTATGCCTTCGTATTTTTCTGAAATATTCTTTTCTATAAATTCAATTCCGGTAGGAGAGAAGCTCAACAGTTGTTCCTGATTGTTTTGTAAGCAATCTAAAATCGTTTCTACAAGCTGAATGTTTGAATTGTTTAATGGATGAAAAACGACCGTTTGTTCTCCAGAACAAATCATACCCGATTTGTCTTTTCCTTTTCCTTGGTGAATTTGTTTTCTGAAAAAGACAGGCTGTTCTTCTTGTTGCAGTAGTTCTTTTATTTCTTCTACTAAAGAAAATTCCATTATGCCACCACCAATAGAACCAAAAATAAATCCATCTTGGGCAACCAACATTTTAAACCCTTTTCGACCAGGAGAACTTCCAAAATTTTGAATAACAGTTAAGAGATACACATGTTGTTGTGCGTGTAGTTTTTGTAGTAGTTGTTGCCAGAATTCCATAGAGTAACCTTAATTAAAAATTGTTTCACTAAGGGCATAATATATTGCCATTAATGCTGAAAAAAATGCGCTGGCTAAAAACCGCCAACCTAATTGAATCTTATTTTGTATGCTATAATTTGCAATGAATGAAATAGGAATGTTTACTGAAAAAGAAAGACATGCAATAAGAAATAAATTCATGTTTACTTGTGCTAGATTTCCAGAAAATATTTTTATAAATAGTAAATGTCTCCAAATCCAAATAGGGTTAAAATACGCAATTGCCAAACCTGTTTTAGCGAGTGTTTTTTTTATTCCGGTATAAGACACTGTTTTTCTATCGATCCAAGCAAAATAGTTTGGAATTTCAAACGCATAAATGATGGCGCCAATAAGCATCATTCCGAGGATTCTGTAAATAGAGAATTCGTTTAATAAAAGGGCAGCAATAGCATCACCGGCACTATAAATTAGTGCTCCTTTTAGTATGTTTGATTTTGTGTATGTTAGATTTTTCAAACGGAAATTACTTTTCATATAAACTCATTAACACTTTTTCAGGAGTAAAAGGTGCGTTAAACTGTAGCTTGTGATTTTTATTAAATGCTTTTACAGCATGTTGAATGGCAAAATAAGTTCCAATTCCATACATCAAAGGGGGCTCTCCAGTAGCTTTTGATTTTTTGATTGCCATCAAGTTTCCTTCAGTTTCTAATGGCAATACCGTTACTCTTTTTGCTACCGAAAAGATATCTGGCACTTTATACGTAGACAACGCATTTGAGAGCAGTTTTCCATCCGAATTATAGGCAATTTCTTCCATGGTCATCCAACCAATTCCTTGTGCTAATGCGCCTTCAACTTGACCAATGTCAACTCCAAGATTCATGCTTTTTCCAAAATCATGTACAATATGTACCGCATCAATTTCGTAGGTACCGCGCAAACAATCTAACGTAACTGTTGTAATTGCGGTTCCGTATACGTGATACGCAAAAGGATGTCCTTTTTCTTTTGTTTTATTAAAGTGAATTATTGGGGTTGCATAATGTGCATTTTCGCTTAAAGAAATTCTTTCTAACATGGCTTGTGCAATCACTGCTTCCCAAGAAATCACAGATTTTTTTCCATCAACAAAAACGGCATCTTTTTGAAAAGTGATGCTTTTTGAGTTTTTAGAAAGTAAGTTACCAGCCACTTTTTGCAATCTTTTAATCAAATTTGTACACGCCATTTCTACTGCCTTTCCGTTCAGATCTGCAGTTGAACTTGCTGCAGATGGAGAGGTATTGGCAACTCTGGTTGTATTGGTGGTTTCTATTTTTAGTTTATTTGCAGAGATTCCCAAAATATCTTGCGCTACTTGTAGTATTTTGGTATTCACACTTTGCCCCATTTCTACTGCTCCAGTACTCACACCAACACTTCCATCTTGGTAAATATGAATTAGAGCTCTTGCATGATTCATTGGTGTATTGGTAAAAGAAATTCCGAAGGCAATAGGCATCACAGAAATTCCTTTTTTAGTTTGAAAATTTACAGCATTGAACTCGTTTGTTTCTTTCTGAAGCACTTCTAAATTGAATTTCTCTTTTGCTGTTTGCCACGCTTTTACCGCTTGAACTTCAGTCGCAATTTGACCGTACGAAAACTCATTGTTTTCTACCAATAAATTGCATTCCTGAATACTGCTTTTATCGATTCCTATGTTGTCTGCGGCAGTGGCAATAGCGCTTTCGATTACAAACATCCCTTGTGGTCCACCAAAACCTCTAAAGGCGGTGTTCGGTGGTAAGTTCGTTTTACAACTATAAACGGTTGTCTGAACATTCGGAATGAAATAACTATTGGTTGCATGGAATAATGTACGTTCTGCAATGGCAGGAGACAAATCTGCAGCAGCACCAGAATTTTGTAAAAACTCTACTTCAAATGCCTGAATTTTTAAGTCTTTTGTCAATCCAATTTTAAAGAATGAAGTATACGGATGACGCTTTCCTGTCATTCTTAAATCATCATGTCTGTTTAAAATATACTTTACAGGTCTGTTTAAATGTTGCACTGCCACAGCTGCCATAACGGCCCATGGTGTTGCTTGATCTTCTTTACCTCCAAATCCACCGCCCAAACGCGTTACATCTACTTCAATTTTATGCATTGGAATGCCCAATACTTTGGCAGCGGTTTTTTGTACTTGCGTTGGCCCTTGTGTAGATGAGGTAATTTTTATATCTCCGTTTTCTTTAGGTTGTACATAACACCCTTGTGTTTCTAAATACAAGTGTTCTTGCCCGTTAGAAAAAGTTTCTCCTTCAAAAACATAATCGCAATCTTTAAAAGAATTTTTAGTGTTTCCTAAGTTAAAAGATCTTGGAGCATTGATAAAACTTCCTTTTTCTTTGGCTTCTTTGGCAGTTGTAATTACAGGAAATTCTTCTATTTCTATCTCAATTAAAGCACGCGCTTTTTTTGCGATGGATTCAGATGTTGCTACAATAAATGCGATGGGTTGTCCCCAAAAATGAACTTCCTCTTCTGCCCAAAGCGGCTCATCTGGAATAATACCTCCAATTTGATTTTCGCCCAACACATCTTTATACGTAAATATTCTCACAACGCCTTCTACAGCTTCTGCTTTGCTATAATCTACCTGCACTATTCTTCCATGCGCTTTTGGTGCATCGAAACACAAACCAATAAGTGCATCTTGTCGTATCATTAGATCATCTACAAAAATAGATTCCCCACGCAAATGTGTATAACTGTCTATGTTTTTCATTTGGGTATCAAGTTTTCTAGTTGAAATTGTGTTGGAAATAAGGTGATGAAATGTGCGAAAAATAATTGTTTTGCCAACAGTCTTTTATAAGCAACTGTACCTCTTACATCACTAATAGGACTTATTTCTGATTGTACTACTTCTTCTGCGGATTTTATTGTCGCTACGGTTAACTCTTTACCGACTAAAAAAGCATTGGTGTTTTTTAAATATTTTGGAATCGCAGCAACGCCACCGGTAGCGAAATGTGCATCGATAATTAAATTATTTTGCAATGTAATTCTTGCTGCAGCATTTACACTGGCAATGTCTAAATGTGTACGCTTGCTCACTTTTTCGAAGTTAAAGTGTGTGTGCTTTGTTTGTGTTGGGAACGAAATGTTTTTGATGATTTCATTCGCTTTTAAATCATATTTTTTATAGTCGGTATGAAATTGTTGAAACGGAAGGTCTCGTTCTTTTCCGTCGGAATTTATAATGGTAATCCTTGCATTCAACGCCAAAAAGAAAATAGACATATCTCCAATTGGAGAAGCATTCACAAAGTTTCCGCCTAAAGTTCCCATATTTCGAATCTGTTCTGATGAAACCAATTTTAAAAATTGATGTAGCTTCGGGAATAGCGTTTGTAGTTTCCTGTTTTCTGCCATTTGAGTAACAGTGGTATTTGCTCCAATATTACAGGTTTTTTCTTTAAAAGTAATGCCATTTAAATCTACATTACGGCTCAATAAATGCATTTCTTCAGATGCCATTTCATCAGCAAAACGGACAAACAAATCGGTTCCGTTGGCAACTTTTGTTCCTTTAGGACTAAATTCTTGTATTGGAATAGCTTTTAATTTTTTTGGAATTTCCTTGAAATAATTCGGAATAAAAGCATTCGAAATTAGCCAATCTATTTGATGATTTTGATCCTTATGTGTTAGTTTATCCTCAATTTCAAGGCCTGCTTTTTCAATAGATTTATAGCCTGTACATCTACAAATATTACCGCTAATAGCATCATTACAGGTAAACCTATTGTTTTGTTGAAGCGCAAACCCTGTCATAGAAACGATAAAACCTGGCGTGCAAAACCCACATTGTGTGGCATAATTATCGGCCATTGTTTGTTGTGGAAATGTCAATGATTTTGGAATGTTAATTCCTTCTATAGAAACAATATGCTTTCCATGTGCATTTCCCAAAGGAGAAATACAAGAAGTAATCGACTGATATTGAAGTGTGTTATCCGCAGTTAAAGTCCCAACCAATACCGTACAAGCACCACAATCGCCTTCTCTACAGCCAATCTTGGTTCCTTTTAAATGCTGGTGTTCTCTTATAAAATCAAGTAGTGTAACTCCGGTATTAATATCGGTAGTGATTACCTTATCGTTTAATATAAATTGTGTCATATGCAAAGTTCAAGATACAAAAATGTTGGAATACTATCTGCTTTTTATAAAAGGATCTTCTTTTGGTGATTTTAACGAAAGCTTTTATCTTTGTTTTTAATAGTTTGATAAAAAGATACACATGGAAATTGTCGCTGAAAAGAAAGCTTTAAGAAATGTCCTAAAAAGACAACGAGATGCACTTCCGTTGGAGTATAAACACACCTACGATGCGTGGATTTGTACTGCCTTAGAAATGTTAATTATAGAAAGAAACTGCAAAGTTGTGCACACCTATTTACCAATGGGAAGCGAAATTGATATCTCACCATTGATAGAAAATTTATTAAAGAATAACATCACTGTTCTAGTGCCAAAAACATTAAAAAATAGAACCCTAGAACATTTGGTGTTAAAGTCTTTAAACGAATTAGAACTCGGAGTTTACGGAACCTCACAACCCAAAAATGGCGTTGTTTTTACCAGTGAAATAGACCTGATACTTGTGCCAGGGTTGGCTTTTGATAATCAGAATTATAGATTGGGTTATGGCGGCGGATATTACGACACGTTTTTAGAACAACATCCAACAGCTTTTAAAGTCGGAATTTTTTATCCTTTTCAAGAAGTAGCTTCAGTTCCTAAAGAAAAACACGATGTTTGTTTAGATAAAATTCTGCATAAATATTTACTCTAATTTCTTAGAATTTACATAGTAATTTATATCAATTTTTAAACTTGCGCTTGTTGCATTTAATTTTTCTGTTTTCCAAAACGAAGTAGGTTCTAACGTTTTAGTTTCTCCATTAATTTCCACTTTTATTGGCATATTAAATCCGTCAACAACTTGAGTCCATTTGTATTTTAATTCGGTTCCTTTAATTATATATGTAAATTCAGGAATTCTATAATCTCTTAAATATTGATCAAAAAAGGTACTTAAATTGATGCCAGATTTTTTAGATATATATTCCTCAATCTCTTTTGTGGTAACAGTTTTATGATAAAATTTACTATTTAATCCACGTAAAACTTGTCGCCATTTTTCATCCTTGTTAATCAATTGACGAATGGTGTGCAACATATTACCACCTTTACTGTACATGTCTCCAGAACCAGAAGCATTTACATTGTAAGGTGCAATAATTGGTTTGTCGTTTCTAATTCCTTTACGTGTTCCAATTACATAATCTGAAGCCGCTTTTTTACCATAGTAATAATCTACAAATAGGTTTTCTGAATAATTTGTAAAGCTTTCATGAATCCACATATCTGCCATGTCTTTATACGTAATATTGTTTGCAAACCATTCGTGACCAGATTCGTGAATAATAATAAAATCAAATTTCAAACCCCAACCAGTTCCAGATACATCGCGTCCTAAATATCCGTTAGCAAATTTATTTCCGTAGGTCACAGAACTTTGATGTTCCATCCCTAAATAGGGCACTTCTACCAATTTAAAACCATCTTCATAAAAAGGATATTTTCCAAACCAATATTCAAAAGCTTTCATCATTTTTGGAGCATCTTTAAATTGCTTTTTTGCTTCTTCAAGATTGTATTTTAGCACATAATAATCCATGTCTAAAACTCCAGCTTCGCCATTGTATTTTTCTGAAAAATGAGTGTAATCTCCAATATTTACATTTACTCCATAGTTGCTGATAGGGCTTTTTACTGTCCAATTATATGTTGTTGTATTGTCATTGTGCTTTTCTACGCTTTTTAATCTCCCGTTAGAAACTTCCATTAAATTTGAAGGAACACGAACACTAATATCCATGTTTTCAACTTCATCATACATGTGATCTTTATTTGGCCACCAGACACTTGCGCCTAATCCTTGGCAAGATGTTGCTATAAAATGATTATTGTTACTGTCTTTCTTCCAAGAAAAACCTCCATCCCAAGGCGCTCTTTTTGCTTCTTGTGGTTTTCCTTCATAATACACAACAACAGAATTTACCGCTCCAACTTCTTGCTTTTCTTCTAATTGAATAAAATGTGCATTTACATCAGAAATTACTTTAAGCTCTTTGTTGTTTTGGGTTACTTTGGTGATTTTTAAAGGTGGTTGTAAATCTATTTGTAAAACTTGATACGATTTTAAAACAGTATATTTTATGATGTTTTTTCCTTTGATTGCTTTCGTTTCTGGAAAAACTTGAATATCTAAATGATAGTATTTTAAATCCCACCAAACACGTTCTGGAGTAATTGAACCTCGCAATGTATCTTGTTTTGTAAAATTGTTTTTTTGAGCAGTAATCGAAATTGTAAACAGAAGGAATACGATACTTAAAAGGGTTTTATTTTTCATTTTTATGTGTTGTAAAAGTTGATTTTAAATTAAACTATCTAGCGAGTTTTCTAATTTTTTATATGTAAATCGAAATCCTGTTTCTTTAATTTTATTAGAAGAAACTCTACTTCCTGTTGTTAATATGATTGACATTTCACCAAAAATAAGTTTCAATAAAAATGTAGGAACTCCGACCGGTAAAAATAGTTTTTTTGTTTTGTTTGCTAACAATTTTGAGAAACTATAACTTGTTTGTTCTTCTGGAGCAACAGCATTATAAATTCCTTTTATATTATTTTCTATAGCAAACGTGAACATATCTGTTATATCTTCAATATGGATCCAAGGTAGATATTGTTTTCCGTTTGCAATTGGAGTAATAATTGGTGTTTTCATTTTTTCTAATGCGCCACCATTTTTACTTAATACAATTCCGAGTCTAAAAATAGTAGTCGGAATGGCTATTTTGTTAAATTCTAAAACTGATCTTTCCCAAAGCTTACAAACATTTCCTATAAAATCATTTGCTGAAACATCAGTTTCTGTAAAAATTTCATCAGAGGTTATAGCTCCGTAATATCCAATTGCAGATGCAGAAATGAATCCTTTAAGAGGTACTTTAAACTCTTTTGTTTTGTTTAACAACAGCTTTGTTGAGTTTGTTCTACTATCAATTATTTCTTTTTTCCTTTTTTTAGTCCAACGTTTGTCTGCAATTCCTGCTCCAGCAAGATGAATGATATAATCTATATTTTTAAATGCTTTTTCATCAATATAATTTTTAGAAATATCCCAAGAAAATTCACCTTTATTTACTGGAGTTCTTGTTAGGATTTTAACGGTATAATTTTTAGCAGACAATTTACTTGCAAGTAATTGCCCAACCAAACCTGTTCCTCCAGTAATTAATACGGTTACCAATTGTCTCTAGATTTTACGTTCTGCTCACAAAGCTTAGCAATCTCTGTAATGCGTTTTTCTCTTGTAGCTTCTCTTTTTGCTTGATGTAGCCAATATAAATAGCTTTTTCGATAACTCGGGCTAAAGCTTTTATAATTTAAAAAAGCTGTTGGATTTTGATCAAATTGAAATTGTAAATCTTCAGGAATGATTCCTTTTTCTACAGCATCTAAAGCAGTCCAAGAACCATTTTTTTTGCCGATGTTAATTTTATCTAAACCAGCTTGATGCATTAAATTATCTTTTAATAATTCTTTAATGTATCTTTTGTTTACTGCACTCCAAACACTTTTATTTTTTCTCGGACCAAAAGCTTGTCTTCTTTTTCCGTTTCCTAAACTTTTTACGGTAGAATCTATCCAGCCAAAACACAAAGCTACTTTTACAGCTTCTTCCCAGCGCATCGATTCTTCTTCATTTTCAACTTTATAAAAAACAAGAAAGATACCGTTAGAAATCTTATAATTTTCCTCTAACCACAAACGCCATTTTATATGTTTCTTAAAATATAAAAGAGGTTTTTCTACCACTTTTTAATAATCTCAGAAGGAAAAACAACCACACTTTCATGTCCGTTTTTTCCAACTGCAGAAACGCCAAAAAAGAAATTATCTATTACAATACCTTCCAGTAAAAAACGAGAAACATCACCAACATAACGACTATTGTCCCAAGTAGGAGAGGTTGTATCTCTCCAATAAATTTTATATCCTTTTGCGCCATCAACTTTGTCCCATTCTAATTTTACTGATGCTTGTACAATTCCGCCAATTCCAACATTTGTTGGTGATGGAGGAGCAGAAGCTAAACCTGCCATTGTAATTGAGTTTACAGTGGTTAATTTTTTTGCGTATTCAAAATTTACATGCTCAAAAGTATCGCCATATTTAATACCATTTTCTACTCTAATATCTTGATGTTGTTGTGTGTAATTTTCATGCGCTTCCATAATTCTGATTCCTGCAAAACCAATATCGTTAAAAGGTCTGTGATGTCCGCCACGTCCAAAACGGTCTAAACGATAAATCATCATCGGATTCATTTCTGGCATATATGTTTTTGTCATTTTATGAGTATAACGAGCTAATTGGCGAGAAATCCCGTCAACTTCTCCGCCATAAAAACGTCTTGCATTACGTTGTTTTTCAGTTTCATTTGCAGGAACTGGTTCAGAGAAAATCCTGAAAGTTCTATTATCAATAACTCCATCAACTCCCGTAATATTTCCAATCATGTCATTATTTAAAACTCCAATAATATCCCATCCTTTATCTTTTGCATATTTGGCTAAACCTGCACCACCAAATAAGCCTTGTTCTTCACCAGACAGACCAAGGTAAATAATGCTATTTTCAAATTTATAGTTAGACAATACTCTAGCAGCTTCAATAGTTCCTGCCATTCCAGAAGCATTGTCGTTTGCTCCAGGAGCATCCGTGGTAAAATCTGATCCATTACTTGCTCTAGAATCAATATCTCCACTCATAATAATATATCTGTTCGGATATTTTGTTCCTTTTTGTACCGCAACAACATTCACAATCCAAGCATCATGTGGAACACGATTATTTCCTTTTTTGGTAACCAAATCTTTTTGATAAAAAACATTGATGCAATTGTTGCAATCTTTAGAAATAGTTTCGAACTCAGATTTTATCCAACGACGAGCAGCTCCAATTCCGCGAGTATTAGAAATGGTATCGCTAAACGTATTTCTTGTTCCAAATTCGGTGAGCGTTTTAACATCTTTTTTAATTCTCTCTGCTGAGACATTGTTTATAATGTCGTATATTTTTTGATCCGTTTGAGCAAAAGTAAATGTGATTGTAAAAAGTAAAGTAAGTAGTAGTAGTTTTTTCATGATTAAAAATTTAAGCCACTAATTTATAAAAATAAAAGCCACAAACTAAATAAGTTGCGGCTTTTAATAATTGAACTTGAATTGTTTGATTTATTCTTTATCCATTTTTTTTGTTATATTAAATCCGACAAGCAATGCGCCACCAGCACATAAGAAAATTGATGCTGCATAAAATGTTTCTGAACTTATATAGTTAGTTGGTCTGTCTTGATAATTTCCACTATATCCAAAATTATAACTTAATAGAGATCCTAATAAAATTCCAACTCCAATTCCCATAGCTAATAAACCTAAATTTAGAATAAATACTTTTGCAAAAGAGCTAGAACCTTTTCTTCTTTCTCCTTGCATAAATATTTTTGCATCTGCTCCTTTTTCTATTAGAGCTAAACGTTCCTTGTTTCTTGTTGAATAGAATAAATAAAAGATTCCGAATAGTGTTCCGAAAACTATTGCTAATACTGTTACTTCCATAATTGTTATTTTAAATGATTAATTTTAATGCGTTCACTCCATATGACGGATACTTTTATATAAAGGTTACAAAAAAACAGAAATAATTTTTTTCGATAAGTTGTAACCTAATAACACTTTATAGAGTCAAAGATAATAATGACCAAACTAACAGACGAAGACTATATAGAAAAAACCTTAAAAGGTGATGCGAATGCTTTTGCTTTCTTAATTGATAAGTATAAAGACATGGTTTTTACGTTGGCTATAAAAATGGTAAAGAGTAGAGAAGAAGCTGAAGAAGTTTCGCAAGATGCTTTTTTAAAAGCATATAAGTATTTACCAAATTTTAAAGGAGATTCAAAATTCTCTACGTGGTTGTATAAGATTGCATACAATGCAAGTTTAGATGCGATAAAAAAGAAAAAGAGTGAATATAATACGATTTCTATTGATGAAATTACAATTAATTATATTGCATCCGTAGAAACTGTTTTAGACGAAATTGAAAGAAAAGAAAGAGTAGAAATAATAAACGATTGTCTTGAACAATTGGAAGAAGAAGAAAAAGCAATTTTATTGTTTTTTTATTTTAAAGAATTAAGTTTGAAAGAAATTATAGAAATAACTTCTTTGAGTGAAGCAAACGTAAAAGTAAAATTACACAGAGCTCGAAAAAAATTATTGAGCATTGTAAAAAACACAGTAGAACCTGAATTAATTAGTCATTATGGGAGAAAATAAACACATAGAAGAGATCCATGCTTTTACAAAAAAGTATGTAAAAGAGATTCCAACAGAAACTCCTTCAGTAGAATTTACAGCGAATTTAATGAAATCAATTACGCAATTAGAATCTGTAAAAAGCAAGATTGTTTATAAACCTTTAATTTCTAAGAAAGCATGGTTTGTTGTTTTTTTAGCACTAATTGCTGTAGTATTTATTCCTTTTAATTCTTCAAAAGAAGGAATGTTTACGTTACCAAAATTGAATTTATCTTTTCTAGAAAAATTAAGTTTTTCTGGAGTGTTTGAAAACCTTACTGTTTCTAATACTACATTTATAATTACACTAATTTTCGGTTTATTAATGTCAATTCAGATAGTATATTTAAAAGGATATTTTGAAAAGCGATTGCATTAATCTGAAACTAAGACTAATTGTGTTCCATTAGAGTTTACCAATATTCTTGAAATATTGTTGAACTTATTTTTAGAAAATGTATGAAAAACACTCCAATCTTTATCGTTTGTTAGATTAAATTTCATTAATGTATTTCCAACGGCCATTAATAATGTTCCGTCTGGCAACCAACATACATCTTCTTTTTCACCAACCGTTTCAATGATTTTTCTTCTTTCGCCATTTATGGGATTAAACATTTTAACTTCCCATTGTTCATTTTCTTTACTAATATAACTTATAAAAGTTGTCTTTGGAATGTGGTGCAAAGATCTACCAACTTTTTTCTGAATAGTTGTATTTCGTTTCAATTTTAATTCGCTAACAATTAACTCTAAACCACCATCAACAATAACAACATTTATGGCCGTATTTTTATCATACCACATTGGGTATGCAACTTTTAAATCTGCAATAATTTCTGTGCTTTTCCCAGTTTTATAATTGTACTTATAAAAACGTTGCAAACCATCATCGTCTAAGCGGACAGCAGAAATATCTTTAGATTTTGGGATACGTTGTGGCGAATATTCTCCACCATTTGGGGTGTTATTTATAAATTTAATTTCACCAGTTTTTATGGTGTATTCTGCAATATCTGTTTGATTATTTCTGGTTGATGAAAACAGAATAGATTTAGTCGAATAAAAATGTGGTTGACTATCGTAACCAGGATTGTTAGAAATGTTTTTTCCGTTACCAACAGACCAATTTCCTTTATTATTGTTTAATTCAAAAAGATAGACTTCGGTGTTTGTTTGTGCAATAGCAACTGTTGTTGAAAATAAAAAGAATAATAGTTTTTTCATTTGTGATTTATTTTTCTCAAAGATAGAAAACAATACAGTATCCAAATTATTTATTATTCACATTTGGTAAATTCAAAAATGTAAAGTATATTTGTCATATAGTAAAAATAATTTTACTTAATATAAAAATATATTTGTCAATTATGAATGCAAAAAAAATTATTGAATGCGAACAAAAGCGTTTTAAAAAAATTATAAACTTTAGATTATCCTCTAAGTTTATGTCAATTGGTATCACAATAGGAGCAATCTCTATTGTAATGATGTTTGTAAGAGCTTTTGCTTTAGAAGGAAATACAGATTGGTTAAAGTTATTATTACAAAAAACTCTTTTAATAGGAATGCTTGTTATGTCAATTTCAAGAGATAAAGAAGAAGATGAAATGATAATAACGTTACGATCACAATCGTATGCAATTGCATTTGTTATTGGTGTTGTGTATGCTTTGGTGATGCCTTATGTAGAATTTGGTGTAGATAGTGTTGTAAAATCGAATGTTTCTGAATTTAAAAATTTAGGTGATTTTCAAGTATTATTATTTATGTTGATGATTCAATTACTATTTTTCCATAATTTAAAACGCTATAGATAATGGAGAATACAATTAAAGTAGAGCGTGCTATTTTAAATTTAACACAAGATGATTTAGCGAAGAAAATTAGTGTTTCTCGGCAAACCATTAATTCTATTGAAGCAAATAGATATGTGCCTTCAACGGTTTTAGCATTAAAACTATCAAAAGTTTTTGGAAAACCTGTAAATGATTTTTTTAAACTTGTAGAAAATGAATAAATAAAAAAACTATTTCCTTAACGATATAATAAACATGTTTGGAGTTAGACTACACAAATCATTTTATTGCGATTGATTTGTTGTAGCTAGTTCTTTTTTACTAGAAATAAAATTAAAAACTTCTCTAATGGTTTTCTTTCTTATTTTTCGTTGCATATCCATATCAACTAATTTTAATGTGTATTGAAATTTAACCTCTAAATAATCAACTTTCATTTCTACGACCTTTAAATTGTATGTTCTTGGCTCAATATATTGACTAAAACTTTTTAGTGATGAAATAATTCCCTTTTCAAGTCGCTCAATATTGTCTATATATTTTAAAGCAATTTGAAAATCTACTGTCATAAACCGAGCATCTTTTTTAGTGTAGTTTATAATATCGTTGTAGTGTACTTTGGTGTTTGGTATAATTACAATATCATCATCATCATTTAATACTTTTACTTTTAGCATACTAATTTCTACTACTTTTCCTTTTAATTGATCAATTTTTACATAATCCCCAATTTCAAAAGTATTTGAAAAGCTTAAATAAATTCCGCTAATAAAATCGACAATATACTCTTTGGTTAAAATAACAATTGCAGCAGCAACGATAGTTAATGATGTTATTAATTCTTTTGGATTTACCCCGCTAAAAATACTTATAATCATTATAAAGGCAGCAATACCAATTGTGAAATGGGCGATATTTTCTATACCAAAATGAACATTATTCTTTTTGCTAGATGAAATTTTATTTTTTTTAGAGTATAAATATTTGGCTAAGTTTGCTGCAAATCCTACAGAGATATAAAAAATCACAAAAGCTATAAAAGATTGTAGTTCGTTGTATTTAAATATAAAGCTAGAAGTTATTTCGTTAAAAGTTTTTATATAGATTACGCCAATCAACAACGCTGGGTATAAAACAATTTTCCATTCTCTTTTCATTTTATTCTATTTTATACAAAGATAGTGAAAAGAAGTATTCACATTTTAAAACAAAAAACCAACTAAATATGTTTCTTATCTTAAAGAAAGAGCTATTAAAAGCCTAGATACATAATATGATTTGGATTTGTATGCGTTTCAGAAATTCTAAAATTGTGTTTACCAACAATGTTAAAACCCATCTTTGTATAAAAATTGATTGCTCGTTGGTTTTCTGTCCAAACAGCCAGCCACATTCCTTGTTGCTTATGTTGCTTAGAAAAATTAATAGTAAAATCGAAGAGTACTTTTCCTAAATTTTTACCATAAAACTCTTTAAGTAAATACAACCTGCTCATATAGGTTACATTTTGAGGGTTAATATTTTCATTAGAAGTATTTAGTGTGATTTTAGAATAACCAGCAATTGTATTATTATCATAAATGATATAATAATGATTGTCAGGATTAGACAATTCTTCTAAAAAATTTGCTTCAGAAAAATTAGCAGCTATATAGTTATCAATGTCTTTTGTTGGAGCAGAATGCCCATGAGCAGGCAAAAAAGAAGCTTTGGCAATTTGTGCTAATATTTTAGCATCTTGTAATTTGGCTTTGGTGATGTTGTGCACTATTTGGAGGTTTTGTTTAACGTGTTGTGTATGGTTAGTTGCGGAAAATCAGTTATGATTTTCCGACGTAACTCAAATGTAATTAATTTGAATGAATTTACAGCGAGGAAATTCCGCCGCAATTAATTATACACGGCTTAAGCTTGTATTTCATTATTTAATTTATCAAAAACTTTTAATTTCTTCTTGAGCTTAATGTAAGGGAACTATTGACTAATTTTATTTTACTGCTTGTAGAAGTGTCCAATATTCTTCTTGGAAAGGAATTTGAATATTAATGAATCCAGCATTTCTCATCCACTCTATTTGAACCAAATAATCTGTTGGTTTGTCAAAAGCTTCGTAATGTTCCATTAGCCAAGTCCATTTTTTTTCATCTGAAAAATTGTTATTTACAAATTCTTTCCATTGTTTCAGTAGCACTGAATGATTAGGATTGGTTTTACTTATCATTAGATCGCTATATAAAAATATTCCTCCTTTTTTTAAGGAAGTATTTATGTTCTTAAAAATAGATTGTTTTTCGTTTTCATCACAATGATGGAGACTAAACCCTGCAACAATTAGATCATAATTTTCTTCTTTAAATAAAAAATCTTTGAAGTATTTATTGGCGTAAATAAAATCATAGCCTTTGAACTGATTACGACATAGATTTATCATTTCGGTAGATGCATCTACAAGAGTGAACGTTGCATTTGGAAAATAAGAAATTAGTTGGGCTGTGACATTTCCATTACCACTGCCAAGATCAAGAATGGATTTAGGGTTAAAATTATTAGGGAGGTGTTTTGTGAAACTTGAAATTAGCGACAAATAATGCGGTACACAGCCAATCATATCATTGGTGTAGTTCTTTGAAAAAGCGTTGAATTCTATAGCTATGGTTTCTCCTATTTTCATTATTGTATTGGTTTTTCTTGGAAGAATTTTTTCATTAGTTGTTTGGTCATAATGAAGCCTAACTTATATGATATCGAACGGTTAAATTTTTATATCAGAAGTTTAACGAAGTTAGTTTATTTTTTGAAAAAGTCAATAAAAAACCTCTCTGTTTTCACAAAGAGGTTTTAATTTTTATCTGTCATTGCGAGGAAGAATGACGTGGCAATCTTTTAATTTATAGTTTCAATTTTAAAGATTACTTTGCTTTAGCCTGTCTTGAGCGACAGTCTAAAGGCTCGTAATGACGTTTTACTTAATCAGTTCGTAACTACGTTTTATAAAGTTGGTCAACTCTTCACCATGTAATAAGTTTTGAGACAACTTAGCTAAATCAAAAGACTGTTTAATTAAACGCTCTTGTTTTTTTGCAGTTTTGGTATTTAGAATTTCTGACACCAATGGATGGTTTGTATTTACGACCAAATTATACATATCTGGGAAATTTCCCATTCCCATCATTCCGCCACCACCAGAAGCTTGCATTTCTTTCATTCTGCGCATAAATTCTGGTACTGTAATAATAAACGGAGAGGCTGAAGAATCTAAAGCTTCTAACTGAACTGTATATGTTTTTTTTGGAACAGCAGCTTCAATAATTGGTTTTAGGGTTTCTATTTCTTTGTCAGATAATTTAGAAATAACGGTATCGTCTTTCTTAATTAAGTTATCAATATGATCAGAATCTACACGTGTAAATTTTACTTTTTCGTTGCTAGTTTCTAACTTCTGAATTAAATGCCCAACAATCGGAGAATCTAATAATAACACTTCATATCCTTTTGCTTTTGCTTCTTGAATATAACTGTGTTGTGCGTCTTTGTTTGCTGCATATAAAATAACGTGATTCCCATCTTTATCAGTTTGAGCATCTTTGGTTTTTTCTTTTAATTCATCAAACGTAAAAAAAGTGTTATCTACAGTTGGATACAATGCGAATTCTTTTGCTTTGTCAAAGAACTTATCTTCAGATAACATTCCGTATTCGATAATCAATTTAATATCATTCCATTTTGCTTCAAAATCTTCACGATTGTTTTTAAACAACGATGTTAATTTATCCGCTACTTTTTTAGTAATGTAACCCGAGATTTTCTTTACTGCTCGATCAGCTTGTAAACCAGAACGAGAAACGTTTAACGGAATGTCTGGAGAATCAATTACACCTTTTAACATTTGTAAGAAATCAGGAACAATTCCTTCTACATTATCAGTTACATATACTTGATTTTGGTATAATTGAATCTTATCTTTTTGCATATCCATATTCGGACTCAACTTTGGGAAATATAAAATTCCAGTTAAGTTAAACGGATAATCTATATTTAAATGAATGTGAAATAACGATTCTTCAAATTGCATTGGATATAGTTCTCTGTAGAAATCTTTATAATCTTTATCTTCTAAATCAGCAGGTTTTTTTGTCCAAGCCGGAGTTGTATTGTTGATGATATTATCTACATCGATTTGCTTGTGAGGCTCAGTAGTTTCTTTACCATCTTTGTCTTTTTTAGTTTTAGGAGTAAACTTTGGGTCGTTTTCTTTTGTAGTTCCAAATTTAATCGGAACTTGGTTAAAACGATTGTATTTGTTTAACAATCTAGATATTTTAGAATCTTCTAAAAAATCTTTTTCATCTTCAGAAATATGTAAAATAATTTCTGTTCCTCTGTCATTTTTATCATGCTCAACTAAGGTGTATTCTGGTGAACCATCACAAGTCCAATGTGCTGCAGGTTCATCTTTAAAAGATTTGGTAATAATTTCTACTTTTTCTGCAACCATAAAAGCAGAATAAAAACCTAATCCGAAATGACCAATTACGCCAGTATCATTATTGGTGTCTTTGTATTTTTCTAAAAACTCTTCAGCTCCAGAAAAAGCAATTTGGTTGATGTATTTTTCAACTTCATCAGCCGTCATTCCTAATCCTTGATCTTTAATCGTTAGCGTTTTATTGCCTTTATCTACGCTTATTTCAATCTTAGGATCTCCTAATTCTACTTTGGCTTCACCAATAGAAATTAAGTGTTTTAATTTTGTAGTTGCGTCTGTTCCGTTAGAAATTAATTCACGTAAAAATATTTCGTGATCAGAATACAAGAATTTTTTAATTAACGGGAAAATATTTTCTACCGATACATTAATGTTTCCTTTTGCCATAATTTTATGTCTATTTTGTTTTTAATTTATTATTTATAATGTAGCCATAGTCAAAAAAAATACCAAACATTTTATTATGACAAGATGACATAAAAAAAGCCACTCTTAAAACAAGAGTGGCTGTATAAAATACGTTAAAGAAGGTTAGTGCTTAATTTTATTATCGTTATAATTAATTGTTTTTCTATTCTTTACATATTTATCTAACCATTGATCTTGTTCCCAAAGCATGTGCATAATAGATTCTTTTGCTCTATATCCATGGCTTTCTTTTGGAAACATTACTAATCTTACCGTTGCTCCTAAACCTTTTAATGCGTTAAAATAACGCTCACTTTGTAAAGGATAGGTTCCTGAATTATTATCGGAAACTCCATGAATTAATAATAAAGGAGTTTTCATTTTATCTGCATGCATAAAAGGAGACATGTTGTTATACACATCTGGAACTTCCCAATAACTACGTTCTTCACTTTGGAAACCAAATGGAGTTAATGTTCTATTATAAGCGCCACTTCTAGCAATACCTGCCGCAAAAAGATTGGAATGAGATAATAAATTAGCAGTCATAAACGCACCATAACTATGTCCGCCAACGGCTACTTTATTTCTATCAATAATACCTAAATTATCTACAGCATCAATTGCTGCCTTTGCATTACCAATTAATTGTGTACGAAACTTATCATTAGGTTCATTAGTTCCTTCTCCAACAATTGGAAAAGCAGCATCATCTAAAACTACATATCCTTTTGTAATCCAATAAATTGGAGAACCCCAAGAAGGATATACAAATTCATTCGGATTTGCAGTACTTTGTGAAGCACTAGATTTGTCTTTATATTCTCTTGGATATGCCCATAAAATCATTGGATATTTTTCACCTTTTTCATAATTAAGAGGTAAATATAAGGTGCCTTCTAAATCTAAACCATCATCTCGTTTGTAGCTAATAATACGTTTGTTTACAGCTTCTAAACTCTTAAAAGGGTTTTCAAAAGCAGTGATAGCTTTAATACTTTTCTTTTTAATATTACGAATGTAGTAATTTGGATATTCTGTTTGCGATTCAATACGCACCAATATTTCTCCATTTTTCATATTGATTGCAGAACTTAAGCTTTCAAGCTTATCCGTATACTCAGATTGATATAAACGTTTCTTTTTATTGGTTTTTAAATCGTATTCATCTATAAATGGAAATTGTCCATCTTTCGTAAATCCATCACCCATTAAAAAGAGTTTATTGCCTTGTATATCTAGTGTGTTTTTTCCAAATTCATTTTTAGAAGTAACAAATTTTCCTGGGTTGCTGTATACATCTTGATAACTTCGATCTGAAATTACTTTCGCTTCGCTATTAGCATCAGATGGATTAAATAAATATGTTTTGGTATTTCTAGTATTCCACCAATTATCTGTGGCTATAGCAATATTATCATTTCCCCATTGGATTCCTGTGAAGCGTTGCAAGGTTTTTAAAATTAATTTAGGATTGCTGTTAAAAGGAGCATTTAATTCATAAACTGCATCTCTATACTTAACTTTAATCTCTGGATCTCCACTATCTAGCGCTTCTGCCCAAACTAACGTTGCAGGTTTGTCCGACCTCCAAGACATATTACGTTTTCCTGTTCTTGTCGCCATAAAACCTTTTGGTCTTACTTCATCTAAAGGAACTTGATTTACTGTTTTTACAATAGTTCCATTTAAGTTGTAAACGGTACTTTCACTAGGAAAACTAGAATAGGTAACCAAGTAAGAAAAAGGACGTTTTATTTTGGTAATCATTACAAAATTGCCATCAGGCGAAAAACTAATTTCTTCATACATATCTGATGGAAGAAAGTTTTCGATTTCACCATTAATAGATACTTTTTTAATTTCTGATGATACTAATTGTTCAAAATTAAGTTCATCATTCGGCGTTTTTAATAAATCTTGATACGTTCTATTTTGTGCTTTAGAACCATCACTAACCGAAACTGTAGGCCCATTTGGTATTGCTGTAGCTGTATTTATTAAAGCTTTTCTATTAGCAGCCAATGTTTTAATCAATAAATGGTTATTGTCTTTAAACCAATTAAGAGTACTGCCCATGTTTGCATTAATGTTTGCACTTGTAACTTTAGTAGCAACGCCTTCATTTATATTAATAATCCAAACTTCTACACCTGTTTCTGTAGTATTTAAACAAGCCATCATACTCTCATCTGGCGACCAAGTAAAATCAGATAAACGAGGGTTTTCTGTTAAACCTGTTACTTGTTTAGCGTCTTTTTCTCCAGTTTTTTTAACCTTTAAATTTGTGTAAAAAGTAGTTCGACTTCCAATATTAGTTACTGGGTTAATTCTTAATCCAGCCAAGCGTAATTCAGTTTCAGAAAGTTCTGCGATAGATTTATATTGATTACTGTAAATAAGAACTATGTGTTCCCCTTTACTGTCAATTTGTACTCCAGGAGCTAAATTTGCATCCGCTAAATCTAAAATTTCTTTAGGTGGTTTTTGATAGGTTAAATTTTCTTGAGCATAGGAGTAGCTAGCTAAGAATAAAATAATTAGTAGAATTTTGGTTTTCATAAATGTTTGATTTATATTTAGTTAATTTGCTAAGAGCATAAAAGTAGTGAAAAAAACATACATCTTCTAAAGCATTAAAAAAAATAATTAATATTGTTTAGAATCCTGCTTTTTAGTTTAAATAAATACCTTTTAAGGTCTTGAATTCTCACTTATTTTTTTGTTATTTTAGAGCTTAGAAAATAAGGTTTATGATGGGTTTGGAGTATGATTATGTGATTATTGGAAGTGGTTTTGGAGGTTCTGTGAGTGCTTTTCGCTTAACAAAACAGTTAGTTTTATGGTTATAAACTACAGCACCAACTGTCTGATTGTATGTTACTTGGAGATAGATGTTATTTGTTTTCAACTCAACAATTAGATTTGTTTGAAACCGCAAATATAGTTTTGGAAACACCAATGAGAACGAACCAAAGAAACTATAAAAAACAAGCGTACATATTTAGAAAATCAAGAAAAAGAATAGAAACTTTGTTCTCTCAATTGTACGATCAATTTATGATTAGAAGAAATTATGCTAAGTCTTTTCAAGGTTTTAAAACAAGAATTTTAGCAAAAATTACAGCGCTAACCTTGGTTCAATATATCAATAAATTTATCTTTGATAGACCAATAAATAATATTAAAAATCAAATAATTTAATTACACCCAACGGGTATTTATTAGTATGTTTGATTGCTCAATTTTATGAATAGAATAAAAACTACAAAGAAAATTATGTATAACTCAAAAATTACAGGTTTAGGTTATTACGTTCCTGAGAATATTGTAACGAATGATGACTTAAAACAATGGATGGAAACGACCGATGAATGGATTCAAGAAAGAACAGGAATTAAAGAGCGTAGATGGATTGATCCTAAAACTGGAGATACAACTGCTGTAATGGGAGCAAAAGCTGCTAAAATTGCAATAGAACGTGCGGGATTAACAAAAGACGATATCGATTTTATTGTTTTTGCTACGTTAAGTCCTGATATGTATTTTCCAGGTGGCGGAGTTCAAGTTCAAGATTTGTTAGAAATGCCAACAATTGGCGCATTAGATGTGCGTAACCAATGTTCTGGATTTATTTATGCCATGTCTGTTGCAGATCAGTTTGTAAAAACCGGAATGTATAAAAACATTTTAGTAATTGGAGCAGAAAATCATTCTGGTGGATTAGAAAAATCTACTAGAGGAAGAAATGTTTCTGTAATTTTTGGTGATGGAGCAGGAGCAGCAATTTTATCTAGATCAGAAGAAAAAGGAAAAGGAATTTTATCATCTCATTTACACTCTGAAGGAAAACACGCAAAAGAATTGGTGTTAGAAGGACCGTCAACTTCTCGTTGGGTTCCAGAAATTATGGCAGAAAATAATCCAGATGATGTTTCTTATTATCCGTATATGAACGGACAATTTGTTTTTAAACATGCAATAACTCGTTTTTCTGAAGCAATTGTAGAAGGTTTAGAAAAAAATGGTTTACAAAAAGAGGACATAGATATGTTAATTCCGCATCAAGCAAATTTACGTATTGCACAATTTATTCAACGCAAATTTCAATTAAGCGATGACCAAGTGTTTAACAATATCATGAAATATGGAAATACTACGGCTGCATCAGTAATTATTGCGTTGACAGAAGCTTGGGAATTAGGTAAAATAAAAGACAACGACTTAGTTGTGTTGGCTGCTTTTGGTAGCGGATTTACTTGGGGTTCTGTAGTAATTCGTTGGTAAATAAATAATATACTTAATTCTTTAATCTAACATTAACAAATGAAAAAAACCACTTTAGTACTTGGAGCATCAGTAAATACGGAGCGTTATTCGAATAAAGCAATTCTGAAATTAAGAGCAAATAGAAATGAAGTTTTTGCGGTTGGAGCAAAAAAGGGAACTGTTTTAGACGTAACTATTGAAGTAGAAAAATTACATTTTAAAAATATTGATACGGTAACTTTATATTTAAATCCAACGAGACAAAAAGAGTATTATACCTACGTTTTAGAATTAAAACCAAAACGTGTAATTTTTAATCCTGGAACAGAAAATATGGAGTTTATAGAAGTACTTAAAAAGAATAATATTGAAACCGAAGTTGCTTGTACGTTGGTGTTGTTAAGTATTAATCAATATTAATCGAAAAGAGTTCCTAAACGCTCTGTGTTGGGGTTTCCGTTAAAATTGTAATTCGCCTGATTTATGCTGAACTTGATTCAGTAAAACAGGAATCTAAAATAAAATATTTTTGCCTTTTTTGTTAAAATGAAACCATCAAATACCTTTAGGACTTAGCCTCAAGGATAATTAGGTTCAAGAAATTATTTATGTTAAAGAGATCTTTTTTCCTGCTTCAGCTAAAACAACATTCTTGAAAACTTGTTCGGCTTCTTCTTTAAATAATTCAATATTGTTGTATCTACTAGAATAATGACCTATAACTAACTGATTTACATTTGCCTGTAGTGCAATTTGTGCTGCTTGTTTTGCTGTAGAATGTTTTGTTTTTTTTGCTAAATCTTCTCTGTCTGATAAAAAAGTAGTTTCATGATATAATAAATCTACCTCTTTTATAATCGGAATAATATCTTCTTTGTAGGAAGTGTCACTACAAAATGCATAGCTATTTGTTTTCGCTGGAGGCAACGTTAATTCTTCATTTTTAATGATTTCGCCATTTTCTAAAATAACATCTTTTCCTGCCTTTATATTGTGATAATCACAGGTTTGTATTTCTGGATATTGCTTCACATTTTCTATATGTAATTTTCTAGAGGATTCTTTCTCTTTAAATAAAAACCCGTTTGTATATACACGATGGTTTAAAGGAATTGTAGTTACAGAAACGTTGTCGTCTTCAAAAATTATTTCACTATTTTTAGAAGATAATTCGTGAAAAATAATATTGAATTTCGAATACGATTTCGAAAATTTCAACTGTAAATTAGTAACTTCTTTTAATCCTTCTGGACCGTAAATATGCAGTTCTTTTTCTCTATTTAAAATTCCGAATGTAGATATTAAACCAATCAATCCAAAGAAATGATCGCCATGTAAATGAGAAATAAAAATATGATTTATTTTCGCAAAGCCAACTTTGTGTTTTCGCATTTGACGTTGTGTTCCTTCACCACAATCTATTAAAAAATGTCTGTTGTTAATTTCTAAATATTGAGAAGTTGGATGTGCGTTTACTCTTGGTGTTGCAGAATGACACCCTAAAATAGTTAGTTGTAAACTCATTTTATTACAAAGCGTTTAGAAATAATTTCATTTTCGCTTCTAATGGCATAAATGTATATTCCAGATTGTAAATTATCTCTGTTAAAAGTAATTTTATTGACGCCAATTTTGGCTGTATATGTTTTTGAAAAAACTGTTTTTCCTAAAACATTTTTAATTACTAAAAATACAGATTGACTTTTTGTAGCGTTAAATTGTATGGTTGTTGTAATAGAAAACGGATTTGGTGCAGCAATAAGTTCTTCCAATGTTTTTTGAGAAAAAACTGCAGTTGAGAAACATAAAAAAATAATAAAAAGTATTTTTTTTACCATATGTTAGTTGTTGTTATTTATGAAAGAAACCGGTTATTAAAAACCTAAATCCCGTTCTATTTCTTCCATTTCTAATACATCTTCGGCTTCATGTAATGTTGGTACAACATTAATTTCATCCGGTACATCATCAATGTCAATTCCGTTACAAATTACCACAAAAGACATGCCATTACTTCTGTGATTTTCAGCAATATCCAAAAATAGAGACAAATCGCTTAGGGTTGTGTTAAGGTTTTCAGAAAGTTCAACAATTGTATGATTTTCTATACTATTTAAATTTTCTGTTTTAAACGCAGTAATAAAGTTAGAAAAAGAATTTTCGGTTGATGAAATGAATGTATATGTATTTTTTTTAGAAATTTTCATACTAAAAAGTTAAGAAAATAAATTATCTTTTTATCTGTTGCGCTAATAAATAGATGACAGCCATTCTAACCGCAACACCATTTTCAACCTGATTTAAGATTATTGAATTGTTAGAGTCTGCAACATCACTTGTAATTTCTACACCACGATTTATTGGCCCTGGATGCATAATTACAATCTTTTTATCTAAGCCATCTAACACTTGCTGATTGATTCCAAAAAGCTGAGTGTATTCTCTTGTTGAAGGAAAATAATTCACATCCATTCGTTCGTGTTGCACGCGTAAAACGTTGGCAACATCACACCAATTTAATGCTTTTTTTAAGTTGGTTTCTACTGTTACGCCTAAACTTGTAATGTATTTAGGAATTAATGTTGTAGGTCCGCAAACTTTTACTTCTGCGCCTTGTAATTGCAATGCAAAGATGTTAGATAATGCAACTCTAGAATGTAAAATATCTCCAACAATTACAATTTTTTTACCTTTTACGCTTCCTAATTTTTCTCTAATAGAATACGAATCTAACAACGCTTGTGTTGGATGTTCGTGCGTTCCGTCACCAGCATTTATAATTTTTGCATTTACATGTTTAGACAAGAAAACTCCGGCGCCAACATTTGGATGACGCATTACAACAATATCAACTTTCATTGATAAAATATTATTGACAGTATCAATTAATGTTTCTCCTTTTGTTACTGAAGATTGACTTGCAGAAAAATTAATGATATCTGCAGATAACCGTTTTTCTGCTAATTCAAAAGAAAGTTTTGTTCTTGTACTGTTTTCAAAAAATAAGTTTGCAATGGTAATATCTCTAAGAGAAGGAACTTTTTTAATAGGTCTATTTATAACTTCTTTAAAATGATCTGCGGTTTCAAAAATAAGATCAATATCGTTTTTGTTCAGATATTTTATACCTAATAGATGGTTTACGCTTAGTTGTTTCATTTTATGAATTCTGTTCTAAATAAACTACGTCTTTTTTGTGTGTTTCTTTCCAGCAAACTTTTACTTTTTCTTGGTTGATGGCATCAACTTGTCTTCCTCTATAATTGGGTTGTATTGGTAAATGTCTGCTAAAACGTCTATCAATCAACACCAATAATTCTACCAAATTTGGTCTTCCAAAATCGTTAATTGCAGATAAACCAGCTCTAATACTTCGCCCAGAAAATAAGACATCATCAATTAAGACAACATTTTTATCTTCAATTAAAAAGTCAACTTTTGTAGTACTAGCATCAATTGGAGATTCTCTTCTTCTAAAATCATCTCTATAAAAAGTAATGTCTAGCAAGCCTAATTTTAAATCTTTAATTTTGTAATCGTTGATTAAAATATCTTTAATTCGGTTTGCTAAATAAATTCCTCTTGGCTGTAAACCAATTAAAACAGTGTTAGAAAAATCGTTATGGTTTTCGATAAGCTGACATGCTAGTCGATGTAAGATGATTTCAATTTCTTTCGAGTTTAATAATACCTTCGAGCTCATAAGAAAAATGTCCAAATTTAATTTGGAATAAATCAGTAAAACTGATAATTAATGTTAAGCAAAATTAGTGTAAATAAAAGTATCTGCAAAATTTTACTGAATAGCATTTTAAATAGGGTATTATTTTTGTTAATTAATTTGTTGAAAAGTAAACCTCTTTTTATAAAAGCACACCAAAGACTTGTAGTACTTTTAATTACGTAATACAATCAATAATTATTGATAAACTATTACAGCTTGTTTAATTGAATGGAAAGGTGAAAAGAGTTTTCTTTTTTCCTTTTAATGATAAAATTAGAAGCCTATGTCACTTTTAAAGTTCGAATCCATGTTAAAAACTAATAATGTGTATTTCTTTGACTCTGTTGAGTTTGAAGAAATAATTCAGCATTATTTAGATAACGGTAAACATTCTTTAGCAAACAAAGCAGTGAAGTTAGGCTTAGAACAGCATCCAACTTCTATCGTGTTAAAATTATTAAAAGTAGAGTTGTTGGTTTTTGAAGACAACCTACAGAATGCAACTACTTTAATAAACGAATTGGAAGCTGTTGCTCCAAATAACGAAGAATTGTTAATTCAGAAAGCAATTATTTTATCTAAGAAAGATAAACATGTAGAAGCAATACAAGCGCTTAATCAGATTTTAGCATTTACAGATGATCCCGCAGATATTTGGTCTATGGTTGGTATGGAATATTTGTATTTAGATGATTTTGAAAATGCGCGATTAAATTTTGTAAATTGTATTGATGTAGATTTTGAAGATTATTCGTCTTTATACAATATAGTGTATTGTTTTGATATGGAAAATAACCATGAAGAAGCAATTATATATTTAACTAATTATATAGATAAAAACCCATATTGCGAAGTTGCTTGGCATCAATTAGGAAGACAATACTTTGTGTTAAATAAATTTAAAGAAGCATTAAGAGCTTTTGATTATGCGGTAATTATTGATGAATCTTTTATTGGTGGTTATTTAGAAAAAGCCAAAACTTTAGAAGAATTAAAACGATACGAAGAAGCAATTCAGAATTACTTAATTACCTTAGAATTAGATGATCCAACTGCATTTGTATATGTAAGAACAGGAGAATGTTATCAGAAATTAGGTAATTTAGAAACAGCAACAAAGTATTATAAAAAAGCAGTTCATGAAGATCCTTTATTAGATAAAGCTTGGTTGTTATTAACCAATTTATTTCAAGAAGAAAAAGAATATCAAAAAGCCTTGTATTATATTAAAAAAGCCTTGCATATAGATGATTCAAATTCTATGTATTGGAGAAAATATGCAGAGATAAATTTAAAACTAAACTTTTATGGGGAAGCAATTAAAGCTTTTGAAAAGTGTTTAGATTTAGATGATCTTTCATTAGAAATCTATGTTGGATTGGCAGATGTATTGTTGTTTATTGGAGAATTTGAAGATGCTTTAAAAACAATGATAACAGCAAAAAACACCTACAACCAATTTGCTGAAATAGAATACCGTTTGTGTGGGTTGTTTCTATTAACTTCTAAAGAAAAATACGGTTTAATTCACTTAAAAAATGCTTTGGCAATAGATGCAGATTATAGATCTATTATCAAAGAATTATATCCAACAGTTTTTGATAACGAAAAAGTACAATCGATTATACAGAATTATTTAAAAGCTACGGAATAGTAGCAATAATTTTAAAAAGTGAAAACCGAGTTTGTCAGCTCGGTTTTTTTATTAATACTTATTTTTTTATCATGTATCTTTTCTAATGTTTATAATGAACCTAATTTTTCACTTCTGGTTAGGAACCAATTCAATTGCACAACTTTAATATTAGTATTTAGGTTCTTTTCTATGTAATGTTCCTTGTTCGTAGGAATAGGCCAATCTAATTAAAGTTGGTTCTGCATACATTCTGCCCAGAAATTGGAGCCCTGCAGGTAAATTCCCTTTTGTAAATCCCATCGGAATAGTAAAGGCTGGTTGCCCAGTATGCGGAGCAATAATTTGATTGTTATCTCCCAAATATTCTTTTTCAAAGAAAGCTATTCTTGCAGGTTTATTATTCCAAGTTGGATAAATAATTACATCTAGTTTTAACGAATCCATCACTTTTTCAATAGCTTCTCTAAAAGCAATTCTTCTTGGATCTTTATATGCGTTAAAACATTTCTCTTTTACATCTCCTGAACGTGTAAATTTTTTGCTTGCAGACAATAACTTATCACTTGTATATTTAGACGTGCTTCCTATTCTAATAATATCTTCAATCGTTTTTATGGTGTCGTTTTTTACATACGTTGCTAAATAAGCTTCTACATCTTTTTTAAACTCAGAACACCATTGATTTTGACGTAGTTCTGCGAAATTTGGAATTACGATTGGGTCAATAATTTTTGCACCTAAAGAATCTAAATCTACAATTGCTTTTTCAAATAAAAGGTTAATTTCTGGATCAACGTTATCTTCACTTAATTCTCTTAAAACTCCAATTCTAGCACCATTTAACCCATCTTTTTTCAAAAACTGTCTATAATTTTCAACAGTTTTTCCTTTTGAATAATTTGTAATTTCATCTTTAGAATCAATTCCTGTCATAACTTCTAGTACGCGAGTAGCATCTTCAACAGTTCTTCCCATAGGTCCAACAACATCGTTTCTTAAATATAATGGAATAATTCCTTCTCTACTAATCAATCCAAGCGTAGTTCTAAATCCAACAAGCGAATTATGTGAAGATGGACCCCGAATAGAATTTCCGGTGTCAGTTCCTAATCCAATAGTAGCAAAATTTGAAGCAACTGCAGATGCAGTTCCGCCACTTGAACCAGCAGGAACATACTCTAAATTATACGGATTTCGAGTGGTTCCTTTCGTAGAGCTTTCGGTGTGCATTGCAGAAAAAGCCCATTCTGCCATATTTGATTTTGCAATAATAATTGCTCCAGCATCAATCAGTTTTTTAATCACAAATGCATTTTCTTCTGGAAGAAAATCTTTCAGAGCCAAGGATCCTCCAGTGGTTGGAATATTTTTTGTATTGATATTGTCTTTTATGATAATTGGAATTCCGTGTAGCGGTCTTAGTTTTTTAGTTTTTTGAAATTCTTTATCTAATTCCTTAGCGATAGAAATAGCATTAGGATTTATAATAGAAACTGAGTTAATTTCAGAATCGTTCTCTTGGATTCTTTTTATATATTCCTTTACAAGAAGTTCACTATTGTAATTACCTTTTTTATAGGAATCATGTATTTGTACAATGGTAAGTTCAGATAAATTTATAGAGGTTGTCTCTTGATTTTTACAACCAATAAAAAATACAATAAAAAAAGATAGGAAAGCTGTTTTTGGATACATAATTGCTAGTTTGTTTAGAATAATACTGCTAAGTTAATTTTTTAATAACGAACTGTCAAACTAAATAATAGTACAATATAGCTATTTTCACAATTTCGTGTATCTTCGTTTTACTAAAAACCAAACAAATGAGTAGAACAATTAAAGATTTTATGGTTATAGGATTGAAAGGAATGGCAATGGGAGCAGCAGATGTTGTGCCTGGAGTTTCTGGCGGAACGATTGCTTTTATTTCTGGTATTTATGAAGAACTACTAACTTCAATTAGTAATGTAAATTTAAGTTTGCTGAAAACCTTAAAATCAAACGGAATAAAAGCAGCTTGGAAACAAGTAAATGGTTCTTTCTTAGTATCATTATTTATCGGAATTTTTATCAGTATTGTTTCTCTGGCAAAAGCCATCAAATGGTTGTTAGAAAATGAAGCTGTTTTACTTTGGTCTTTTTTCTTCGGATTAGTTTTGGCAAGTATCATTTACATTGGAAAACAAATTACAAAATGGAATGTTTTTACTTTTATGTTGTTGGTTTTTGGCGGAGGATTAGCCTATTATATCACAACGTTAAATCCCTTAGTTACAGAAAATTCTTCGTTATTATTTCTGTTTTTAGCTGCTGCTTTAGCAATTTGTGCTATGATTTTACCAGGTATTTCTGGCGCTTTTATTTTAGTGTTATTAGGTGCTTATATACCTATTTTAGCCGCTGTAAACAATAGAGACTTCACTACGATAGTTGTTGTTTTTGCTGGCGCAATCTCAGGATTGTTAACGTTTTCTAGAGTATTAAAATGGTTGTTTGTCAATTATAAAAATTACACATTAGCTATTTTAACAGGATTTATTATTGGTTCTTTAAATAAAATTTGGCCTTGGAAGGAGACCTTAACATGGCGTACAAATTCGCAGGGTATAAAAGTGCCATTCAATCAACAGAGTGTTTCTCCATTTTCTTTTGAAGACAACCAGTTGTTAGTTGCTATGGGATTGGCAGTTGTTGGTTTCGGATTGATTTTACTTTTAGAAAAATTAGCGGTTAAGAAAGATTAAAATGAAATTAGAACGCACTTTTTTGCAGAAATTATATCTTTTTTTTAAAGGATTATTAATGGGAGCTGCAAATAAAGTTCCTGGAGTTTCTGGTGGTACGGTTTCTTTTGTGTTAAGTTTTTATGAAGAACTGATTTATTCTTTTCAGAAGATAAATTTAAAGGCATTAAAACTCTTACTAAATGGTCGTTTTAAAAGTTTTTATCAATATGTAAACGGACAATTTTTACTCTTGATTATGGGTGGAAGTATGTTTAGTTATTTTAGCATTTCTTTAGTCTTAGATTACTTTTTACATCATTATGAGTTGTATGTTTGGAGTTGGTTTTTCGGAATGATTATTGGCTCTGTATTTTATATTTACAAAGATTTTGGCGATTGGAATTTTAAAAATACTATTTCATTTATTATTGGAATTTCTGTAGGAGTTGGAATTAGTTTTATGACGCCAGCTCAAGAAAATGACAATTTATGGTTTGTTTTTTTATGTGGCATTATCGGTGTTTCTGGGATGACATTGCCAGGTTTATCAGGTTCGTTTATCTTAATTCTATTAGGGAATTATGTATTGCTGTTGGTTGATTCTGTAAATGGTTTATTTACAATTGTAACAGGAATATTATCCGGAAATTTTGAGGTGTTAAACGTTCCAGAAAACATTCGGTATTTAAAAATAGTTTCTGTTTTTACCGCTGGATCTGCTTTTGGATTGGTGTCAATTTCTCATGTGTTAGGATATGTGTTAAAACGCTGGCATCAAATAGTTACTGCACTAATTATTGGTTTTATTGCGGGTTCTTTAGGGATCGTTTGGCCTTGGAAGCGTAAAGTTTTTGCAGAACAAAATGGTGAGTTTTTATTTGACGGAAAAGGAAATAAAATTATTCGGAATTTCGAACGGTTTTTGCCAGATTTTTCTAATTCAGAAACATGGTTAGCCCTTTTTTATATTATAATAGGTGTTGCATTAATTTTAGGAATAGATTATTATGATAGAAGAAAAAAAGCAAAATAACCAACGCTTATTCGGGTTGCTTGGGAAAAACATTTCGTATTCTTTTTCTAGTGGATATTTTAAAGAAAAGTTTGAAGAATTAGAGCTAGAAAATTACCAATACCAGAATTTTGATATTCAATCAATTCAAGAATTTTCAAAAATATTAAAACAAAACAGAGCTTTATGTGGAATGAATATAACAATTCCATACAAAGAAGAGATTCTGCTATGTTTAGAAGAAATTGATTCTGAGGCTTTAGAAATAGGAGCAGTAAACACAATTAAATTTTTAAAAAATGGAAAACTAAAAGGGTTTAATACAGATGTATCTGGCTTTTTAAATTCCCTAAAACCATTGCTAAAAGCACATCATACAAAAGCGTTAATTTTAGGAACTGGTGGAGCATCAAAAGCAATTGCGTATGCATTTAAAAAGCTACATATCGATTTCACTTTTGTGTCTAGAAATCCAGAAAAAGAAAATGAAATTTCATACTCAAATCTCTCGGAAGATATTATTTCTGCTCATTCAATTATTATTAATTGCACACCTTTAGGCACTTTTCCAGAAACCAATTTGTGTCCAGATATTCCATATCAATTTATTACTTCTCAACATTTATTATTTGATTTAATCTACAATCCCGCGATCACTACATTTTTAGAAAAGGGTAAAAATAAAGGCGCAAAAATTAAAAATGGATTAGAAATGTTGCAACTCCAAGCAGAGAAATCTTGGGAAATTTGGAATCGCTAAAATTTTAGTATTAAAAAGCTAAGTTTTTTTGTCATCTTGTAATACATCCCTATATTTAAGGATTAATATAGGAACCTTAAACATTATATAAGATGTTAGATAAAAATCAGGAGAATACCGAAGATCAAGTCAATCAAACTCCAGAAGAAAATGAAGTAACACCAGTTAAAAGTCAAAAAATTAAAAAAATTAAAAAAATTAAAAAAACTAAAAAAACTGAAGAAGTAGAAGTAGAAGTAGAAGAGGAGAAAACTGCAACAAATAAAGTTGTTGAAGAGATTGAGGAAAAAGTAGCAGAAGAAGCTGAGAAAGACGAAGAGAAAAGTTCTATACCAATGTTAGAATATGAAAACATGGAGTTAGAGCCTTTGGCGAATGAGCTAGAAAAATTACTTAAAGATTTTCCAGTACAACAACTAAAGAAAAATATTGATGCAATTAAAAATGCATTTAATGCCAGATTTGGTGCGATTTTAGCAGAAAAGAAAGCAGTATTTTTAGAAGAAGGCGGTAATTCTATTGATTTTCAGTATTCAAGTCCAGTTAAAACTAATTACAACTCTTTGTTGTCTGATTATAAAAATAAAAGAGATGCTTATTATTCAGATTTAGATACTCAATTAAAGAATAATTTAGAAAAACGGCATATAGTAATCAATGATCTTAAAGAATTGATTGAAGATGCAGAGCCGAAAACGATGTATAAAAATTTTAAGGTTATACAAACAAGTTGGAGAGAAATAGGCTCTGTGCCAAGAAATAAATACAACGATACTTGGAGAAATTATCATCATCATGTAGAGCGTTTTTATGATTTATTGCATTTAAGTAACGACTTTAGAGATTTAGATTTTAAGAATAACTTAGAAGAAAAACTAAAACTAATTGAAAATGTTGAAGCACTAGCAGAATTAGAAAATGTAAACGATGCATTTAAAGAGTTACAAGGATTTCATAAAGTTTGGAAAGAAGATATTGGTCCGGTTTCACAAGAACATAGAGAAGATGTTTGGCAAAAGTTTAGTGATGCAAGTAAAAAAATACACGATAAAAGACATGATTATTTTAGATCTTTAAAATCTCAATATCAAGATATTATAGATGAAAAAGAAGTTATTATTCAATCTATTGAGAAGTACGATACTTCTAAAAATAAAAAGCATAGCGATTGGCAAAAAAGTATAAACGACATTGAAGCACTAAGAAAAGAATATTTTGATGCGGGTAAATTGCCATATAGCAAAAGCGAAGAAGTTTGGCAAAAATTTAAAGTAGCAACAAAAAATTTTAATGCTTCAAAAAATGTTTTTTATAAAAAAGAGAAAAATGTACAGCAAGATAATTTAGATAAGAAAAATGCACTTATCACTTTGGCAGAATCATTTAAAGAAAGTGAAGATTGGGAAAGCGCTACAAACACAATGAAGAAAATTCAAGCAGATTGGAAAAAAATTGGACATGTTCCAAGAAAATTTTCTGATGATATTTGGAAACGTTTTAAAGTTGCTTGTAATCATTATTTTGATAGATATCATAACAGACAAAACGATTTAAACAAAGAGCAGCAAGTTTTTATTGAAGAGAAAAAAGTATATCTAGAAGAAATTAAAAAAGTAGAAAAAGCTACAATCGCCGAAATAAATCAGTTCATTCAGAAATGGAAATATTTTGGAGACACTCCAAGAGATGTAAGACATTTAGAATCTAAATTTTATAAGCAAATAGATAAATTGCTAGAAGGTTTGTCTTTAAATAAAGACGAAATTTCAATGCTTAAATACAAAAATTTAATAGATGGATTTATAGCTCAAGGGAATGCGTATAAATTAAATTCAGAACAACTATTTGTTAGAAAGAAAATTGATGAAATCAATAAAGAAATACAACAATTAGAAAATAATTTAAGCTTTTTCTCTAATGCAAATGATGAGAACCCGTTAGTGGTAAACGTAAGAAAAAATATAGATTCTTATAAAGATGATATTAGTATTTGGATACAAAAACTAGAGTTTATAAAAAGATTAGATTATTAAATAAAATTTTAGCATAAAAAAACTCGGAGATATTTCCCGAGTTTTTTTATGTTAAAAAATATGATATTACTTAAGACATTAAGCCGTCAATCTTTTCTTTTTCTTCTTTTGCTAACTCTTCATCAACTAAAATTCTACCACTATATTCGTCAATCGTAATTTTTTTACGAGTAGCAATTTCTACTTGAACTTGTGGTGGAATTGTAAAGAAAGAACCACCAGAAGCTCCTCTTTCTATAGAGACAACTGCCAATCCGTTTTTAACTTTACTTCTAATTCTTTTATAAGCTCCTAATAAATGTTCATCGATTGCAGCAGAATACTCAGCCGATTTTAATGCTAACATTTTTTGCTCTTTTTCAGTTTCTTTTAAGATTCCGTTTAATTCAGCTTTTTTATGTTTTAAATGATCACTTTGCTTTGCTAATTTTCCTTTAGTAGCGTTAATGATTTCATTTTTTTGCTCAATTCTAGCAGAAAATTCTCCAATTCTTTTTTCAGCTAATTGAATTTCTAATTCTTGATATTCAATTTCTTTTGTTATAGAATCAAATTCTCTGTTATTTCTAACTTTCTTTTGTTGCTCTTCATATTTTTTCATCAACGCTTTAGATTCATCAATCAATAATTTTTTATTATTAATATCCGTTTCTAAGTTTGCTACGTCTTCTAAGAAATTTGAAAGCCTAGTGTTTAAACCTGCAATCTCATCTTCTAAATCTTCTACTTCTAAAGGTAATTCTCCACTAACACTGTTAATTTCATCAATTCTAGAATCGATTAATTGTAAGTCGTATAATGCTCTTAATTTTTCTTCTACAGTAACCTCTTTCTTCTTTGCCATGTTTTAACTATAATAAATTGGGTTTGTACTTTTTTCTGATAAAATGATGGCAAAATTAGTGAATTTTTTTGTAAGATACTCAACTAAAAGATTTTTTGTGAACTGTTCACTTTCATAATGTCCAATATCTGCCAACAAAATTTGTTTTTCTGCCTTAAAAAAATCATGATATTTAAAATCTGAACTTATATAAGCATCCGCGTTTAAAGCAATTGCATTTTCAATAGCAAAACTCCCAGAACCACCTAAAACCGCAACTTTTTTTACTGATTTTCCTAATAATTCTGAATGACGAATACATTCGGTTTTCATTGTAGCTTTTACAAAGCGTAAAAATGCTGCTTCATTCATTTCCACTTCTAATTCTCCAATCATTCCCATACCAATAGTTTCCTGAGTATTGATATTCGATTTCGGAATTAAAATTTCTGTGTTTTTTAATCCTAAAATTTCACAAATTTTTCCGCTTACACCATTTTTTTTATTGTCTAAAGCTGTGTGCATTGCGTAAATAGCAATGTTATTTTTAATCGCTTTTAAAACAACACGTTCTACATACGTGTTGCCATTCAATTTCTTTAATCCACTAAAAATGATGGGATGAAAACTTATAATTAGGTTGCAGTTTTTAGCAATAGCCTCGTCAACTGTTTCTTCTAAACTATCTAAGGTAACCAAAACTCCATTTACTTCAGTAGTATAATCACCAACTAATAAACCAACATTATCAAAGTTTTCTGCATAGGAAAGCGGTGCTAGTTCTTCTAAATAATTGGTTACGTTTTGTATTTTCATTGAATTCAAATTAAATATAGATTCGTGTAATTTTCTTTAAAAAGAAAATTGTAACGAGAACCAAAGTTAAGATTTTTAATTACTTTAGTACTAATGAAATTTATTAGATTTTTATTATTTCCATTTACCATCATTTATAGTATTGTTACAACGATTCGTAATTACTTTTTTGATATTGGTTTGTTTACATCTACATCATTTAAAAAACCAATTATTGCGGTTGGTAATTTATCTGTTGGCGGAACGGGAAAAACACCTCAAATAGAATATTTAATCAAACTCTTAAAATCGAATTACAAGATTGGTGTTTTAAGCAGAGGTTACGGAAGAAAAACGAAAGGTTTTGTTCTTGTTGATAAAACTAAGAATGCAGAAGAAGTTGGGGATGAACCATTACAATTTTTTAAAAAATTTAATGATATTACCGTTGTTGTTGATGAAAATAGAGTACATGGAATTGAGCAATTAATAAAAACAGATGTTGTTTTGCTTGATGATGCTTTTCAGCATAGAAAAGTAAAAGCAGGTTTTTATGTGTTGTTAACCAAATACAATGAGTTGTTTTCAAATGATTTTGTGTTACCAACCGGAAATTTAAGGGAACGTAGAATTGGTGCAAAACGTGCTGATATTGTTGTAGTTACAAAATGCCCAAAGACAATTGATGCTCTAGAAAAGAAAGAATTACAACAATTAATAGGAAGGTATTTTAACGGACCAGTTTTCTTTTCTACGATACACTATTCTGATACTTTGTTTAGTAATACTGATACAGAAATTACTACTTCAGATTTATCTGAATATGAAGTTTTATTGGTAACAGGAATTGCGAATTCTAAGCCATTAAAAATACATTTATCTGAGTTAAATTGTGCCTTTAAACATGTAAAATTTTCTGATCATCACCAGTTTGCTGAAAAAGAAATAGCAAATTTAAAACACCAATTTACTGCATTAAAATCTAAAAATAAAATTATTTTAACTACCGAAAAAGATTTTGTGCGTTTGTCTAATCGTATTGAGAATTTATACTACTTGCCAATAGAAACTACTTTTTTAGAAAATCAATTAAAATTTGATGCGCTAATTACTAATTATGTAGAAGCTAGTTTATAGTTTTGTGATATAAACTTTTTATAATTCCGTCTGCTAAACCAATTTTTGGAACAAAGATTCTTCTTGCTCCGCTCCATTTCATTGCAGATAAATAAATTTTAGTTGCAAGAACAATTACATCGGCTCTATCTGGATTTAAACTCAATTCAGAAATACGGTCATTAAAGCTCATGTTTTTTAAGAATTGATATTGAGCATTTAAATAAATGTAAGAAATAGGTTTCCCTATTGTTCTTCCAGACATTTTAAACAACTTATTAATATTTCCTCCAGAGCCAATTAAAGACAGTTTTTTAAGATCTTTTGTGTTGTCTTCTATCCATTTTTGTACGTCTTTAAAGATAACTTTATTTTCTGCTTTGGTATTGTTTATTAAACGAACAGTTCCCATTTTAAAAGATTTCGAATTAATGACTCGTCCTTTAGAGAAGGTTGTAAATTCTGTGCTACCACCACCAACATCTACATATAAATAAGAAGCATCACTTTCAATCAATTCATTTAAATCTGTAGAAGAAATAATTGCAGCTTCTTTTTTACCGCCAATAATTTCTATTTCTACACCTGTTTTTTCAAAAATTATCTTAGCAATTTCTTTTCCGTTTTCTGCTTCTCGCATTGCAGAGGTTGCACACGCTTTGTATTTTTCTACATTATTAATTTTCATTAATAATTTAAAAGCTTCCATTGCATCTATTATTCTTTTTGTGTTTGCTGGAGTAATTTCTCCAGATACAAAAGTATCTGCACCTAAACGGATAGGAACACGAACCAAAGAAGATTTTCTAAATTGAGTTTCTTTATCTTTTTCTATAATAACATTAGCAATTAGTAAACGAATTGCGTTTGAACCAATATCTATTGCTGCATATTTTTTTATTTCTAACAAACGAATTATTTTTATTTATGATTTTTTGGAGTCTCTATTAAAATAGTTTTTCCTTTTTTAATGCTTTTCCAATGAGCTATGTCAAACTCAATTCCAATAACACCACAAGTTGGTACATGCGCAATTGGTTTGCTTCCGTATTTATTTACAAAAGTATTAATGCCATGATCATGACTAAAAATAATAGCAGAATCAAAACTGTCATCCAAGGCTTTTATGGTTTTCACCAAATACCCATCGCTAAAATTATACAACTGACGTTTAATTTTTAAGTTCGCCATTGGATAGCCAAAATTTTCGCAAAAAATACTAGAAGTATGTAGTGCTCTGTTAGCGCTACTCGTTACAAAGACGTCAGGCTTTTTAAGAGTTTCTGCTAAATGGTTAGATAATAAGTGAGCGTCTTTGATACCACGTATGTTTAGTGGTCTATCAATATCTGCAATGCCATCATATTCCCAAGACGATTTTGCGTGACGAACAATATAGAGTGTTTTCATTCTAAAGTTTGATAAAGTAAAGATAAATAATTATGGAGCTAAACGTTCTATTTTCCAAGAAAAATCTTCTTGTAAAGTATATCGAATTCTGTCGTGCATTCTATTAGGTCTTCCTTGCCAAAATTCTATAGAAATAGGCTTTACTAAAAATCCGCCCCAATGTTTAGGTCTCGGAATTTCTTTTTGTTCGTATACTGTTTCGAAAGATTTTAATGCCGCATCTAATTCTTCTCTAGAAGCAACAACTTCACTTTGATTTGAAGCCCAAGCGCCCAATTTGCTTCCGTCTGGACGAGAATCAAAATAACCATCAGATAAATTTTCTGCTAGTTTTTCTGCATTTCCTTTGATAATGATTTGTTGTTCTAAACCTGCCCAAAAGAATGACAAACAAATATTGTTATTTGCTGAAATTGCTTTTCCTTTTTCTGAATTGTAATTGGTATAAAAGATAAAACCTTCCCACGTATATTTCTTCAATAATACAACTCTGTTTTTTGGAAATCCGTCTAAACCAATTGAAGAAACAGTTACCGCATTTGCTTCGTCTACCATTTCTGAAGCATCCGCATTTAAAAACCATTTTTGAAATAATTCTATTGGGTTTTCTGGACAAGTGCTTTCTAGCAATTCTTGTTTTTCGTACGATTTACGATGATTACTTAAGTCGTGAGCCATTGATTTTGTTACCTTATTTTTTGTTTAGTGCCGATCATGAAATATAAAAGGGTTCCAATTAAATTAAAAAACAGGACTAATATAACCCAGATAATTTTGTCATTTCCTTTGAATTCGCTTCTTAATATATCTATCAAAGCTATAATTGGTAAGGCTAAAGCTAATAGTACAATTGTTATTATTGTAAATACACCAATAAATCCTATAAATATCATTTTTTAGTTTGTTTTAAAGAGTAAAAATACAAATGTTTTAGGTGTGGCTCTATTTTGTTCGTTTTATTTATTTTTCATTTCCTCAACTCTTTTTTGAATTTCTTCTAAAACATATTTGTGCGAGTAATTTTGGCAATGTTGTTTCATTGGAGAGAATTCAATTTGAGCATCTGATTTTGGATTAGTAGTCGATTTTAAATATTCATCAAAATCGCGCATCGCGTTATTTAGGTAATAATTATCCATATCACCCATCCAGATATGAATCTTCCCATTTACTTTAGGGCCTAATTCAGCCCAATTAGCTTTTGTATATAATAATAAATCATGCTTTTTCCAATGCTCTGCAACCTGTTTGTCAATAGCTCCATTAACTGGGTCGAAAATTGGTTTTGGTAAGCCATCTTTTCCTTTAGGACTATAAAGAGCATTCCAAGCACTCCATTGCCCACCAGAAGTAGTGTATGTATTTGATACTCCATTTACATTTTCATAGAAGATTTCTTCTTTTATAGAAAACTGTGGATCACCATTAATATTTCGCTTACTCGGCCTTAAATACATTCGATTATTATAAAAAGCATTTTCATCTTTATATATATCTACTAGTTGCATTTTATTAAAACTCACTGGATCTGGACTATACGACCAACATCCATTAAATTTTTCTGGGTAAAATAGTTGCAAAGCGAGTGAAACCCAACCGCCAGTAGAACAGCCATCTACAAAACGAGTTTTTGAAGAACCTGTTGCTCTATATTGTTTTTCGATTTTTGGGATTAATTCATTAATTACCATCTCTCCATATGGGCCACTATTATCTGAATCTAGTTGATAACTATCTCCAAAAGGACCTTCTCCATCAAGAAAAACAGTAATTATCTGTGGTGCCTCATCTGATTTCCACCAAGATATAAATTCTTTATTATCCACGAGTCCATTAACTCTTGTATAGCGTCCTCCATATCCTGCTACATTGTAACGTATTGGGTATTTCTTATTAGGATTTTTTGAATATCCTGAAGGAAGTAATACAGAGGCTTTTACGTTCATTGGTGTATTCCACCATTTAGATAATACATCGCTCTTCATTGAGAAAAACGCTACCAAATCATGTTGTACTAACTTTCTTTCCGGAATAATTTTAGATAATGATATAGTAATTTCTTGTTTTATTTTAGTATTTATTTTAATGCTTTCAGTGTAGAGATTTCCGGGTGAATTAATTTGTGATTCTGAATTTCCATTTTGACTCCAAACCAATTGTATATTATAATTTCCATGAGGAATCGAATTAAAATTCCAATTGCCAGTTTTTGTCCAGCCTTCGTTACCATTGAAATTCTTGGTTTCATTCTTGTTCCAGTTTTTGATGTTTTTACCAAAAACAAATCCATTTCCATTAAAAGCGGAGGAGTTTCTAGGCTCAACGCCATCTACTCCTGAAATATAAATCAGTAATCTTCCATTAGATTTAAAAGAAGCTTTGAGTTCTTTTTTAACTGAAATATTAAAGATTAATTTGGTGGATTCCTGTTGTCCAATTAAACTGTTAGTAGTCAGTACCAATAAGGCAAGAATGAAAAGGTTTTTGATATTCATAGAGTTTGTTTTTTAAAAATGGTAATAGCTTGATATGGTTCCGTTTTGATAAATTATAACGTTAGTTACTGAAACAAGTTCAGCACATGTAGCGAAGTTACCAAAAATGCGTTTAGAAACAAGTTAAATTATTTCCTTTTAACTAATAACAGCCCTAAAAATGTCAACGCTCCATTCAGTACCAATAATGCAAAACTAAAATCAAAGCCTAATTTTTCTTTAGAGTAAAAACTAATCAAATAGGTTAGAATTGGTGCAGCCAAACAAATAAATGGCACCGCTTTGTCTTTTACGTTTAATTTGGTGAATAAACCAAAAGCATACAATCCTAATAAAGGTCCGTAGGTATAGCCAGCAAACGTAAATATCTTCGCAATAACACTTGCATCCGCAATAAAATACTTGAAAATTAAGATGGTTGCTATCAATACAAAAGAGAATAGTATGTGAATTATTTTTCTAATTTTCTCTTGCTCTTTTGTATCCTTCTTTTTGTTAATCTCTAAAATATCAATACTAAAAGAGGTGGTTAAAGAGGTCAATGCAGAATCTGCACTAGAATATGCTGCGGCAATCAATCCTAAGATAAAGAATATTTGAGTTGCCAAGCCTAAGGTTTCTTTGGCTGCTATAATCGGAAACAATTCATCTTTGTGTGCGTCAATTCCGTTGCGTTGTGCATAATCGGTTAATAAGATTCCTAAAGCTAAAAAGAAAAAGTTGACAATTACCAATACAATGGTAAACCAAAACATGTTTTTCTGTGCATCTTTTAAGTTTCTACAGGTTAAATTTTTCTGCATCATATCTTGATCCAGTCCTGTCATTGCCACGGCAATAAATGCGCCGGCTAAAAACTGTTTCCAAAAATAATTCCCGGCATTTACATCCTCAAAAAAGAAGGTTTTAGACAAGTCGCTGTCGGCAACATAACTAAAAATATTAGAGATGTCCATTTCATCTGAAATGGTGTAAATACAAACACCAACTGCAATTAACATGAATAATGTTTGTAGTGTATCTGTCCAGACAATGGTTTTTATTCCGCCTTTAAATGTATAGAGCCAAATCAATAAAATAGTGATAGAAACAGTTACCCAAAACGGAATTCCATACCCATCAAATAATAATAATTGCAATACATTGGCAACTAAAAACAGTCGAAATGCAGCGCCTATAGTTCTCGATAATAAAAAGAAACTAGCGCCCGTTTTATAAGAATAGCGCCCAAACCGATCTTCTAAATAGGTGTAGATAGACGTTAGGTTTAGTTTGTAGTATAGAGGTAATAATACCAATCCTATAATTGCATATCCAATTACATACCCTAACACCATTTGCATATATGCCATAGATTGTCCTTCTACCCAGCCTGGTACAGAAATAAATGTGACTCCAGAAAGCGAAGCGCCAATCATTCCGAAGGCAACTAAATACCAAGGAGATGAATTGTTTGCTTTAAAAAATGTTTCGTTATTGGCAGATTTCCCTGTGATGTAAGAGATGAGAATTAAGACACTAAAATAGGCGACGATTAATAAAATAATGTGAAGTGGCTGCATTGTAAGGTGTAAATATTGAGTGATTCGTTATGAGTTACGAATATAGGTTTTTTTAGAGTATAGAATATAGATAAGAGAGGAAAGACAGGTAAATCTAAGCCCACTAATTCTTTTCTCTTTTTTCTTTGCTCTTTTTTCTCTTTAAATGTACATTTGCGACTATGGATTTTTCATCAAAATTATTAGAAAATGCGGTAAACGAAGTTTCTCGTTTGCCAGGAATTGGTAAGAGAACTGCGTTGCGTTTGGTGTTGCATTTGTTAAAACAACCAATAGAGCATACGGGTTTTTTATCTGAAGCTTTATTGCATTTACGTAACGATGTGAAAGCCTGTGAAAAATGTCATAACATTTCTGATACTATAATTTGTGAAATCTGTAATAATCCAAACAGAAATCCAGAAATTGTTTGTGTTGTAGAAGATATTCGTGATGTAATGGCTATAGAAAACACCTCTCAATTTAAAGGCTTGTATCATGTTTTGGGCGGAAAAATTTCTCCAATTGAAGGAATTGGGCCTCATAATTTACAAATAGAATCGTTGGTAGAAAAAGTATCTAAAGGAGGAATTAAAGAATTGATTTTTGCCTTGAGTTCTACAATGGAAGGCGATACAACCAACTTCTATATTTTTAAGCAAATAGAAAAATTTGAGATTATAACTTCTACGATTGCACGTGGAATTTCTGTAGGCGACGAATTAGAATATGCAGATGAAATTACGCTAGGAAGGAGTATTGTAAATAGAATTCCTTTTGAGCAAAGTATAAAAGGTTAATCTTCCAAATTCTCTTCAAGATAATAATCGTCATCATCTTCATTATTTGAAGAATCCCAGTCTTTTTTAGCTCTAATAGTTTTATACAATTTAATTCCGAGCATTAATAAAACTCCGAAGAGCATAATTCCAACAACACCCCAGACCCAATTAATTGCACTTTTTAAGGTTACTAAAAATACAATTGCAAATAAGATGATGGTTGCAACTTCATTCCAAATTCGCAGTTTAAAAGAAGAGTATTTAATGATGTCGTTTTGTAATTGATTAAAAATTTTCTGGCAAGAACCGTGGTAAAAATAGAGTGCCAACACAAAAGATAATTTCACCAACATCCAAGGCTGTTGCAAATAATAAGGATTGTCATACAGCATCCAAAAAGCAAAAACACTCGCCAATACAGCAGATGGCCATGTAATAATATACCACAGTCTTTTAGCCATGATTTTGTATTGTGTTTGTAAAATTTTTCTAGCTGGTTCTTCTTTATCCTCAGCTTCTACATGATAAATAAACAAGCGAATAATGTAGAATAAACCTGCAAACCAAGTAATTACAAAAATAATGTGTAATGCTTTTACGTATAAAAAATCCATAGTCTTTTAATTTAGTTGTAAAGTTACAAAGTAGCAGAGTTGCAAAGCTGCAAAGTTGAGATTTTTCCTCATTCTTTGTCAAAATGACAGACTGCAAACGGTTACTGAATACTGGAAGCTATTTATTGATTTTATTAAGATTGCCACGTCATACTTCCTCGCAATGACAACTTTATTGATAATTGCTCATTGATAATTGTTCATTGTCTATTGTTCATTGATAATTGTTTCTCGTTCACTCCATTCATCAATCCAAGTATTCATGACTTTTACCCAATCTTCATTATCATTCATACACGGAATATGTTTGTAATGGGTTCCGCCGCCTTCAAAAAACTGTTCTTTTCCTTCCATGGCAATTTCTTCCAATGTTTCTAAACAATCAGAAACAAAAGCAGGCGTGACAACAGCCATTTTTCGTTTTCCTTCTTCTTTCGGAATTCTGTCAAATTCAAAATCTGTGTATGGTTTTAACCAAGGATCTTTTAATAATCTAGATTGAAAAGAATTGCTGTACGTTCCTTCTTTTAAATTTAATGTTTTTGCAATCTCTTTAGTGGTTTCAAAACATTGATGACGATAACAGGTTTCGTGTGCTTTAGATGGTTTTTCGCAACAAGAACCATCGAGTTTACAATGACTTTTTGTTGGGTCGGTTTTAAAAATATGACGTTCAGGAATTCCGTGATACGAAAACAATATATAATCATACTCAAAATCCTTTAAGTGATTTTTAATGTTGTCAGACATCACTTTGGTATATCTTGGCTCGTTATAAAACGATTGTATTTCAGATGTTTTTATATTCGGAAAAAACTGTTTTCTTACTTCCTCTGCTTTTGCTAAAACTGTTTCTGTAGAAGACATGGCGAAATGAGGATATAATGGCACAATTAACAGATCATCAACTCCTTTATCTGCTAATTCTTGAAACCCTTTTTGAATGCTCATACTTCCGTAACGCATTGCCAAAGCAACAGGGATTTCTGTATTATTAGCAATTTTTTTCGCAAAACGCTCAGAGATCACAACTAATGGAGAGCCTTCTTTCCACCAGATTTTTTTATACGCAGCAGCAGATTTTTTTGGTCGTACGTTTAAAATAATTCCTTTTATCAATAACCAACGTTTCCAATACGGAATGTCAATTACACGTTCATCCATTAAAAATTCGTCTAAATATTTACGAACATCTTTTGTTTTTGTGCTATCTGGTGACCCTAAGTTGATTAATAAAACTCCTTTCATATGTATGCTGAACTTGTTTCAGTATCTTTTTAGTTATTATTCGTTGTCATTTCGAGTGTTTTCTTAGAGATGAAAATCGACAAGAAAATGTATCGAGAAGTCTTTTAAAAACTTCTCGATACAAATTTATTCATTCTTGATAAATTTACTCGAACTGACATTATGCTATTTGTTTACTTCTCTTTTTAATTGATTTGTTACTTCGTAAAGTGCGATTGATAAACTATGAATCACATTCATAGAAGAATTTCTTCCATACATTGGTATCGCAACTGTTTTGTCTACTAAATTTATAGTTGAAATTCCGTTGCGCTCACTTCCCAAAAGTAATACGATTTTTTGATGATTTTTAAAATCAAAATTTTCAATATTGATACTTTCATTAGTAATTTCTATACCAATAATTATGTTTCCTTCTGCTTTTAATTGATTGATAAGGTTGTTAAAATCAGCATAGGTTTCATATTTAATTTGAGCTATTGTATTTCTTGCTGTTTTTTTTACAATTTTATTTTCTATTGACGGTGAAGTTTCATGTAAATAGATTTTTTGCACACCAAAACTTTCTGAAACCCTGAAACACATTCCGATATTTTCAGGAGTTCTAATCGCGTCGCAAACAATAGTAATAGGAAACTCTTGTTGTTTGTTTTCTATTTCTGTGTGATGTAGTTGCTTCATCTAATTATTTTGTAGAGAACTTACATATTTTTTTGGAGTGGTTCCAAATTTCTTTTTAAATGCAGCTATAAAATGACTCGATGTACTGTAGCCGATTTTAGAACCAACTTCATTTACATTGTATTTATTGCTTTCTAATAACCTTCTAGCATGCTCCATTTTATAATCTAATAAAAAGCCATAAACAGTATCGCCATAAATTTGCTTAAAGCCTTCTTTTAACTTCTTTAAAGACAAACTAATTTCGTTTGATAACTCTTGTAAACTAGGTGGTTCTGACATTCTAGAAATGATAATGTCTTTTGCTTTTCTAATTTTTAGCACATTTTCTTCATCAACTAAAAAAGGACAAAAATCTGCATTTGTTGTGTCTTCTTTTTGAAAATGCAAACTCAATAATTCGTAAATTTTTCCTTTGATAAACAATTCTTTTATAGCGTTATTTACATTAGAATTAATGATTTGTTGTAATACAATTAACACAGAAGGTTTAATAATATCGTCGTTATAATATTTTCTATTGATGTTTTCTTTGCTTAAGAAATGGATATGATTTGCTTCTTTAGAAAACAACGAATGAAATTTTTCAATTGAAATCAATAAAGAAACCAAAGATGTTTTTGGTTCAATTTCTAAATTAATCGGCAATTTTTGTTGAGGATTATATAGTAAAATTGAATGTTGCTCTAAAACATTAAAAGTATAATTGCTATTATTAAATAAGAATTTAGAATTTCCTTTTATGCAAAAATGCAATTGAATAAAAGAGCTATCTATGTCTCTTTCAAATCGTTGCGTTTTTGTACTCTCATTTTCAAAATGCAATAAAAAAAATTGATTCTCAATACTAATTTCTTGAATAGTACTTTTTGCGTTGTTTTTTATCATTTTTAAAATTTAAAAAGAAATTATTCTATTTAGAATCATTCTATATAAAAAACTATAGAAGCCCTTATTTTTATGTAAAAATACATTTTTTTTTCATTTTTTTAATATTAAATAATTAAAAAACGCATAGCGACATTAATAGTTCTTTTAGCGATACTTTTATTGTAAAGAAGTATTTACTTTTGAGCTACTTTTTGAAAAACATACATGACAACCAAAAATCATCAAGTGAATTTATACAATATTGGAGTTAGCTATAAAAAAGCAGAAGCTGATGTTAGAGGTAAATTTTCGTTAACCAAAGAAGCTCAAATTAAGTTATTAAAAGAAGCGAAAGAAAATGGTATAGATGGTATTTTTGTATTATCAACCTGTAATAGAACAGAAATTACTGGTTTTGCAGAACATCCTTTTCAATTAATTAATTTATTGTGTAAATACTCTAAGGGAACCGTAGAAGAATTTGCAGTTGTTTCTAATGTGTATAAAAATCAACAAGCAATTTCACATTTATTTAGAATGGGAACAGGTTTAGATAGCCAAATTTTAGGAGATTATGAAATTGTAGGTCAATTAAGAAATTCATTTAAACAAGCTAAAAAATATAAAACTACAAATTCTTATTTCGAAAGACTTCTAAATCATGTAATGCAAGCAAGCAAGCGCGTAAAAAATGAAACGCGTTTAAGCTCTGGAACAACATCGGTTTCTTATGCTGCAATTCAATATATTATAACCAATATATTAAACTATAATCAAAAGAATATGTTGGTTTTTGGTTTGGGTAAAATGGGAAAAAATACCTGTAAAAACTTAGCTGAATATACCCAAAATAAATCGATTTGTTTAATTAATAGAACTGAAGAAAAAACAACTGAGTTTGTTAAAGAGCATCAGTCAATCAGAAAAGAAACCATAGAGAATTTAATATCAGAAGTAAAAAAGGCTGATGTCTTAATTGTTTCTACTGGAGCAAATACTCCAACAATAACGTTAGAGCATATTTCTACTGATAAAGAGATTCTAATCTTAGATTTATCAATGCCATCAAATGTAGCTATTGAGGTAAAAAACTTAAAAAATGTTACACTTATTAACGTCGATGAGTTATCAAAAGTTACGGATAAAACCTTGGCAATTCGTCAACAAGAAATTCCTCTTGCAGAGTCAATTGTAGAAACTCATAAAAATGAGTTCAATGAATGGTTAAATCATCGTAGATTTACGCCAGCAATTAATGCGTTGAAACAATCGTTAGAAACGATTCAGCAAGAAGAGATTGCTTTTCATAAAAAGAAATTGAAGAATTTTGATGAAGCACAAGCAGAAATCATTACATCAAGGTTTATTCAAAAAATAACAACACAGTTTGTTAAACATTTAAAAGACGAAGAAACATCAGTTTCTCAAAGTATTAATGTGGTAAGTAAAATGTTTGAAACTGAATTAGAAAAACTACATGCAGAAGATCATTAGAATCGGTACAAGAGACAGCGAATTAGCACTTTGGCAAGCAAAAACAGTACAACAACAATTAGAATATTTAGGCCATAAAACAGAAATAGTTACCGTAAAATCTACTGGAGATTTAGTCTTAGACAAACCTTTGTACGAAATAGGAATTATAGGAATATTTACTAAAAATTTAGATATTGCTCTAATGAATGATGAGATTGATATTGCTGTTCATTCTTTAAAAGATGTACCAACAATATTACCAAAAAGTATTGTTCAAGTTGCTGTCTTAAAAAGAGGAAATTCAAATGATATGCTCGTTTTTAAAGAGAATGAAGAATTTTTGACACAAAAAGATGCCATTATCGCTACAGGAAGCTTGAGAAGAAAAGCACAATGGTTACATCGTCATCCAACACATCAAATTGTTGGTTTAAGAGGTAATGTGCAAACTAGATTAGAAAAATTAAAAAATAATGATTGGAATGCAGCAATTTTTGCAGCTGCAGGATTAGAACGTTTAAAAATTAAACCAGATAACGCAATTAGTTTAAGTTGGATGACGCCAGCTCCAGCTCAAGGAATTGTAGCAATTACGGTGTTATCTGAATCTACAGAAATCATAGATATCTGTAAAGAATTGAATGACGAAGAAACAGAAATGCTTGCAAAAGTAGAGCGTGATTTTTTAAGTATTCTTGAAGGTGGATGTTCAGCTCCAATAGGTGCTTTGGCTTATGTAAAAGAAGATGAAGTATATTTTAAGGGCGTATTGTTAAATCCTGAAGGAACAAAAAGAATTGAAGTTACTTCTAAAGAAAAAATTGGAAGACACAGTTATATAGCAAAAGAATGTGCTGATTTTGTATTGAATAGAGGTGGAAAAGAAATTATGGCTTCTTTAAAAGGAAATCAAGATAAAAAGTTTGCAGTCTATTCTACCAAAAAACTTTCTGAAATTCAAAAAAGATTATTACCAGAAACAGTTGCTGTTGAAGACAGTGATTTTATTAAAATACGTTTTAATAGAATTCCGCCAAAAGTAGTTAAAAACGAAATTGAAAATGTTATTATAACTAGTAAAAATGGAGTAGAATCTCTGTTAAACAGTTTTGTTAAACAAGAATTACAATTCAAAAAAATATATTGTGTTGGTAGAAGAACCAAAAAATTAATTGAGCAAAATATTGGAACCGTTTCACATTCAGAAAAGAATGCAGAGAAACTAGCTGAATATCTTTTAAAGAATATCAAAGGACAAGAAGTAACTTATTTCTGTAGTGATTTACGCCTAGATATTTTGCCAACTGTATTGACAGAAAACGGAATTATTGTTAACGAAATTGAGGCATACAAAACTATGTATAGTCCAGTAAATGTTAGAGAGCAATTCTCTGGAGTATTATTTTATAGTCCATCAACAATAGAAAGTTATTTACAAGATAATTCAACTGATAAAATTGCATTTTGTATTGGAGAAAGTACCGCTAAAGAAGCTAGAAAAAACTTCAAAAACGTACAAGTTGCCAATTTACCAACGGTAGAAAGTGTGTTGGAATTAGTGAGCTTGCATTATGTAAAAGAGTAACGTCATTCCGAGCAAAGCGAAGGAATCTGTTTAAAAGATTACCAGGTCACTTTGTTCCCCGTAATGACAGAAAGAAATAAAACAAATGTTTAGAACAAGAAGACTTAGAAAATCAGAAGGAATCAGAAGATTGGTGAGAGAAACCAATTTATCTGTTGACGATTTTATCTATCCATTATTTATAGAAGAAGGAACAGGAATTGAAACAGAAATTGTTTCGATGCCAGGAATCAAACGTTTTTCTTTGGATAGAATTTCTAAAGAATTAGATGAGGTTGTTGCTCTAAATATTTCTGCAGTATTGTTATTTGGTATTCCTTCAACAAAAGATGAAGAAGGAACAGAAACCTGGAATGATAACGGAATTATGCAACAAGCAATTCGTTTTATCAAGAAAAAGTATCCCAATTTATATGTAATTACAGATGTTTGTTTTTGCGAATATACGTCTCATGGTCATTGTGGAGTTATTCATGATAACGATGTAGATAATGATGCAACGTTAGTAAATATTGCAAAACAAGTGATCTCTCATGCAAAAGCTGGCGTTGATATGGTTGCGCCATCTGGAATGATGGATGGAACGATTGCTATGGTTCGTGAGTCTCTTGATAACACCGGTTTTGTGAATTTGCCAATTATGGCATATTCGGTAAAATATGCATCCGCATTTTATGGGCCTTTTAGAGATGCAGCAGATTCTGCACCAACCTTTGGTGATAGAAGAACCTATCAAATGGATCCAGCAAATAGAGACGAAGGTCTCCGTGAAGCAACTTTTGACGATCAAGAAGGCGCTGATATTTTAATGGTAAAACCAGCACTGTCTTATTTAGATATTATCAGAGATTTAAAAAATAATTTTGACCGACCAATTGCATGTTATAATGTAAGTGGAGAATATGCAATGGTTAAAGCTGCTGCAGAAAAAGGTTGGATTGATGGCGAAAAAGTGATGATGGAAAGTTTGCTTTCTATGAAAAGAGCAGGAGCAGATATTATCATTACGTATTTTGCTAAAGAGGCGGCTAGAATATTGTTGAAAAAATAACGTCATTACGAGGAAGAATGACGAAGTAATCTCATTATTAAAAGATTGCTTCATTTCATTCGCAATGACAGAAAATTTTAAAAAAATGAAATTCGAAAAATCACAAAAACTATACGAAAAAGGATTAGTGAATCTTGTAGGAGCAGTAAACTCTCCAGTAAGAGCATTTTCATCTGTTGGAGGAAATCCATTGTTTATTAAAAAAGCAAAAGGAAGTAGAATTACCGATGTAGATGGAAATGAATACGTAGATTTAGTTTTGTCTTACGGGCCAATGATTTTGGGTCACCGACATAAAAAAGTTCAAAAAGCAATTACCAAAGCATTAAAAAAAGGATATTCTTTTGGCGCATCAAATAAAAACGAAATCAAATTAGCAAAAATAGTTTGTGATGCTTTTCCAGGAATGGATAAAGTACGTTTTGTAAATTCAGGAACAGAAGCTGTTTTAAGCGGAGTTCGTTTGGCAAGAGCGTTTACAGGAAAAGATAAAATAATCAAGTTTTCGGGTTGTTATCACGGACATCAAGATGCATTATTAGTTGCAGCCGGTTCTGGATTGGCAACATTAAGTTTACCTGGATCAAAGGGTGTTCCGGAAGGAGCTGTGAAAAATACTTTAATAGCTGAATACAATGATTTAGAGAGTGTAAAAAAACACTTTAAAAAACATACGGATATTGCTGGCGTAATTATTGAGCCGATTGCAGGAAATATGGGAGTTGTACTTCCGGAAGATGATTTCTTAAAAGAATTAAAAAAATATTTAGAAACAAAAGGAGCGTTATTAATAGTTGATGAAGTAATGACAGGTTTTCGTTCTAAATTTGGTGGAGCGCAAGAAGTTTTAGGAGTTGAAGCAGATATAACTTGTTTAGGAAAAGTAATTGGCGGAGGTTTTCCTGTAGGGGCATATGGAGCAAGAAACGAAATAATGGAAATGGTTGCGCCTTTAGGCGAAATGTATCAAGCAGGAACGTTAAGTGGAAACCCGATTACAATGGCAGCAGGAATTGCTACATTAACGGAATTGAAGAAACAAAACCCGTATGAGAAAATTGAAGAGTTTGCAAGTATATTAGAAGTGATTTTATTAGAAACTGCTAAAAAACACGATATAAATATAGTTGTAAATAGATTTGGTTCTATGATTAATCCGTTCTTTAAAAAAGGAGAAGTTACCAACTTTGAAGAAGCGCAAAATTCCGACACCAAAAAGTTTGCGGTGTTCTTTTGGGAAATGATAAAAAACGGTGTGTTTATACCACCATCTCAATTTGAAGCTTGGTTTTTATCATCAGCTTTAAACAAAAAAGATTTTGAAAAAATAAGTAAAGCAATTGATGCAGGAATGAAAAAAGTAGCTGAAAGCTTTTAGCCTTTTGCTTTTAGGTAATTAGTTATGAGAAATTTTAGAAAACTTAAAACTTGGGAACAAGGTATAGAGATTGTAAAGGAGGTTTACAAAATATCACAAAAATTACCTTCGGAAGAAAAATTTGGATTAAAAAGTCAAATTACTAGAGCTGCAGTTTCTATTCCTTCAAATATAGCTGAAGGTTCAAGTAGAAATAGTGAAATTGAATTTAAAAGGTTTTTAGAGATTGCAATTGGTTCTTTATTTGAAGTTGAAACACAATTAATAATTATTCAAGAATTAAATTTAATTGATAATGAAGAGTTGTCTTTTATTTTTCAACTAATTGAAAAAGAAGGTAAAATGATTAACGGATTAATAAATACAATAAAAAATAGCTAAAAGCCAAAGCCAAAAGCTAAGAGCCAATAGCCAAAAGCTAAATCATGATAAAAAACGATTTATTTTTAAGAGCATTAAAAGGAGAAACTGTTGATAGACCACCAGTTTGGATGATGCGTCAAGCAGGAAGATATTTACCAGAGTTTATTAAAATTCGTGAGAAATATGACTTTTTTACACGTTGTAGAACTCCAGAATTAGCTTCAGAAATTACAGTGCAGCCAATTCGTAGATTTGGAATGGACGCAGCTATTTTATTTTCAGATATTTTGGTAATTCCGCAAGCAATGAATATTGAAGTGGAAATGAAACCGAATTTCGGACCCTATTTACCAAACCCTGTAAGAGATCAAAAAGGAGTTGATAATGTAATTGTTCCAGATGTTCATCAAAAATTAGGGTATGTGATGGGAGCAATTAAAGCAACGAAAGAAAAGTTGAATGATGACATTCCGTTAATTGGATTTGCAGGGTCTCCTTGGACAATTTTATGTTATTGTGTGCAAGGTCAAGGTTCTAAAAACTTTGATAAAGCAAAAGAATTTTGTTTTACAAATCCGATTGCTGCTCATCAATTATTACAAAAAATTACAGATACTACTATTGCATATTTAAAAGCAAAAGTTGCAGCAGGAGTTAATGCTGTTCAAATATTTGATTCTTGGGGAGGAATGTTGTCTCCAGTAGATTATCAAGAGTTCTCTTGGCAGTATATTCAGCAAATAATTGATGCTTTAAAAGACGAGGCGCCAGTAATTGCTTTTGGAAAAGGATGTTGGTTTGCTTTAAATGATATGGCAAAATCTGGAGCATCTGCTTTGGGTGTAGATTGGACGTGTTCTGCAAGAAATGCACGTTATTTATCTGGAGGAAAGATTACATTACAAGGAAATTTTGACCCATCAAGATTATTATCGCCACCGGCTGAAATTAAAAAGATGGTTAACCAAATGATTAATGAGTTTGGAAAAGATAGATATATTGTGAATTTAGGTCACGGTATTTTGCCAAACATTCCAGTAGAAAATGCAAAAGCATTTATTGATGCTGTAAAAGAATATAAAGTCCCATCTTAATCTTCCCAAAGGGAAGAAATGTTTGTGGAATTATATAGTAAGAGTTTCCTTTCCTTCGGAAAGGAGTAAGGATAGGGTAATAATGAAGAACAAATTTTACGCATATATAGAAAACTTACAAGATACCATTACTTCTAAATTAGAAGGAGTAGACGGGAGAGCAATGTTTGAAGAAGACAATTGGAAACGTGCAGAAGGTGGTGGTGGAAGAACCCGTGTGATTGAAAATGGTGCTGTTTTTGAAAAAGCCGGCGTAAATATTTCAAAAGTTTATGGAGAATTACCAAAGTCATTAAGAAAACAATTCGGAGTAGAAGCAGGAGACTTCTTTGCTTGTGGATTAAGCTTGGTGTTGCACCCAAGAAATCCATTTGCACCAACAGTACATGCTAACTGGCGTTATTTTGAAATGTATGATGGAGAAGGAAATATTGTTACCCAATGGTTTGGCGGAGGTCAAGATTTAACTCCATATTATTTATTTGAAGAAGATGCGGTTCACTTTCATTCGGTTTGTAAAAAGGCATGTGATCAACATAATTTAGGATTTCATCCAAAGTTCAAGGAAACGTGTGATATGTATTTTTGGAATACCCATAGAAATGAAGCACGTGGAATTGGAGGTTTGTTTTTTGATTACTTAAAAGAAACGGATGAATTCTCTATTCAAGATCGATATGATTTTGTTACAGAGGTTGGAAACAGCTTTTTAGAAAGCTATGTGCCGATTGTTGAGAGAAGAAAAGAGATTGCATATACCAAAGAGCAAAAAGATTGGCAAGAAGTTAGAAGAGGGCGTTATGTAGAGTTCAATTTAGTACATGATAGAGGTACGTTGTTTGGGTTGAAAACAAATGGACGTATCGAAAGTATTTTGATGAGTTTACCGCCAACTGTCCAATGGGTATATAATCAGCAGCCATCAGAAAACTCTGAAGAAGCAAAACTCTTAGCTGTTTTAGCAACACCTAAAAATTGGGTGTAAACTTTACTCTTATTTTATAGGCCTTTGATAAGGGAATCTTTTGATTTCTTTTGGAACGGCATAGCCATCTAGTCCATTTATTGTAGCAATATTCCCTTTGCTTAAGTCGATGAAATAATCTTCAGAAATCATCCCTTTACGAACAAATATCTTTTCTACGGATGCTAGAATTAATAGCGTTCCATTTGCTTTTATAGGAACTTCTTCTATAAATTTCATTGCTATTTGCAGCGGAGCGTTTTTTACAAATGGAGCATTCCAGTTTTCTTTGTACTCTTCGTTAAAAGTTGTTTTGTCGAATTCAGAAATTTCAGCAGGATATTTTGCAGATGTATGATGGGCATGAGGAATTGCCCCCTCAAAAACTGCATTTAAAGTAAAAACCCCCATTTCTTTAATGTTGTCATAGGTATTTCTTCGAACGGTTGTTGGCCGCAATACAAAGCCATAAATAGCTGGGTCAGATCCAAAATGGGTTACTGAACTAAATATGGCCAAGTTAGAAACACCTTCTTTAGATTTTGTTCCAATTAAATTGGCAGATTTATAGCCTACTGCAGAGTTTATTAAATTAATTTTGTTTAAATGAGCAAGGTTTTCAATTGCTGCTTTATCAAATGAAATCATAATTTAGAACTGTAATTATTGATTTTTACGTTGGTTGCTTTTAAATCAAACATTAAATTATATAAGCCAAAAAAGGTTCTGTTTATGTAAATGAAATGTTTTGAACCTCTGTTTCCGTTCATTCCTTTTAGTTCAGAGCTTTTAGCGTATTTAGATCCTAAATCAGCAATTTGTTCAAAGAATGTTGCGTCAGAAAAATCAAATGTATCTTGATGAAAAGGTTGTGTAAATAAACTCAACATTTCATGAAAAAGTTTATTAAAAAATATAATTTCCTCTGGAGAATCATCTTCTCTTAAAATTTCTAATTCGTATAATTTCTTTTTAAAATAATCAGGATTTTCGATGTTTTCTTTTTTTGCTAACTCAAAATAAGGAATGTAAAATTCATCAGGAATTGATTTCATACAACCAAAGTCAATCACAATTAATTCTCCATTTGTATTCACTAAAAAATTTCCAGGATGTGGATCTGCATGTACTTTCTTCAAATGATGAATTTGAAACATATAAAAATCCCATAAGGCTTGCCCTAGTTTGTTAGAGATTTTTTGATTTAAAGGTTTGTTTGTGAATTCAGAAAGATGAATTCCTTCCATCCAACTCATGGTAAGAATTCTTTCTGAGGAAAATTCTTTATAATATGTAGGGAATTTTAAATTAGGAATCTGTTTACAGGCTGATGCAATCTCTACACTTTGTTCAAATTCTAAGGTATAATTTGTTTCTTCAGTTAGCTTTTCTTCCACCTCTTTAAAATAGCGCTCAGAATTATTTCCTCTAATATTAAACATTTTCATAGCGATAGGCTTTACCAACGCTAAATCTGATGATATACTTTTTGCAATTCCAGGGTATTGTATTTTTACAGCAAGTTTTACTCCATTTTTCTCTGCTTGATGAACCTGTCCAATACTTGCAGCATTTACAGACGTTAAATTAAATGTATCAAAAATTTCTGATGGATGTTTCCCTAAATAATTTTTGAAAGACTTCACAACTAAAGGCGCAGATAACGGAGGAACAGAGAATTGTGCTAGTGAAAATTTTTCTACATAAGCTCTTGGTAGAATACTCTTTTCCATACTCAGCATTTGGGCAACTTTCAAAGCGCTTCCTTTCATGGTTTTTAATCCATTATAGATGTCTTCAGCATTTGCTTTATTTAGGTTTTCTTTTGCTTTTTCTTCTGTTTTTATCAGTTTTTCACCATAATATTTTACATAATTAACACCAACTTTTGCTCCAGTTTGAATTAATTTGGTGGCTCTTTGAATTTTTGATGTCGGGATGCGATCTATAGTTTTCATAGTTGAAGCTTAACGTTTAAAATCCATTTTTTCTTTGAATAAAAACTTACCTAAATCTATAATGCTTTTTATAGGTTTTGTATTAATGAGGTCAAAACTAGCATGTATACTTTTTTCGATAAAAACATCTGTTTTTTCAAAAGATGAAGAAGTGTCATTCATCCAGAATTTTAGTATGATTAAAAATTGAATCCAGAAGCCTTCTTGTATTCCTTTATCTTGAATATTCTCTATGCTTTCTTGTTTAAAATCAATTTTATCAATGTGTAAGGCATTAATAAAATTGCTAAAATATTTTTTGAGCTCTTTAAGTTTTTGTAAATTTTTTAATGAATTTTTATTGTCACCTAATGCAAGCAAAACATACGATCTGTTTTCTGTTAAAATATCAAAGTATGTAAAGTATAAACTCAATAATTTATTTTTTGCATCATATTCTTTAAAGTCTTTATTTTTTTCGAGTAAAGATGTGGCATTATCAAAAAATAGTGTAAAAATTTTTTTTTCCAAGTGTTCAAAAGAACTAAAATATTTGTAAAAGTCACGTTCATCAATCTCCAATTCTTTCGCAAAAGTGTATATTGATACAGGTTTAACTCCAGTTTTTAAAAGTGTATCAATATATTTTGATACTATTTTAATTTCATTTATTTCTTTTTTAGGTTCCATAATTTCTAATTTAAAACAAAGATATAAATTTTGTTTAACTTATTTTAGTAAAAGTTAAACAAAATTTATATCTTTGTCTTTTAATTTAACAGATATAAAAATGAAATCGGTTCTTATAATTGGAGGTAGTAGTGGAATTGGAAAATCTTTGGTAAATATTTTGTTAGAAACATCAAAGGTTTCTTCAATTAGCAGAACTTCTGCTGAAATAATACATCCTAATTTTAAAGAGTTCTCTTGTGATATTTTACATGATGAGTTGCCAAAATTTGAGCAAATTGATGCTTTGGTGTATTGCCCTGGAAGTATTAATCTTAAACCAATTTCCAGGCTGAAGCAAGAAGATTTTTTGAATGATTTTTCAATTAATGTCTTAGGGGCTGTTAAAGTTATTCAAGAATATTTACCAATTTTAAAACAATCTAAAACTCCAACTATTTTGATGTTTAGCACTGTTGCTGTTAAAATAGGAATGCCATTTCATGCAAGTGTAGCAGCTTCAAAAGGAGCTGTTGAGGGTTTGGTAAAGTCTTTAGCAGCAGAATTAGCTCCGTTAATTAGAGTAAATGCTATTGCACCTACATTGACAGATACAAATTTGGCGTCAAAATTATTGCGTAATGATAGATTAAAAGAAATGAGTGCAGAAAGACATCCGTTAAAAAGATATTTACAACCTGAAGAGGTTGCAGAAATGGCAAGTTTTATTATTTCAGATAAAGCGTTAGCATTTTCTGGTCAAGTATTTGAAATGGATTGTGGAATAGTAAATTTAAAAATATAAGTATGCTTGGATTATTTAAGAAGAAGTCAAAATTAGAAATATTACAAAACAAATATGAAAATTTAATGAAAGAATCATTTATACTCTCAAAATCAAATAGATCTGCATCAGATAAAAAAACGGCAGAAGCAGAGGAAGTAATGAAGCAAATTGAAGTTAAAAAATTAAATTAGGCATATTTAAATTTACGAATAATTTATAAAAATATTATTATTTGTATTAAATGCTCAATATATTTCGTTTTTATTTAATTATAAATACACATTTCGTAATATCTAATTTAAATTAAAAACGTAAATCGTTAAAAAAAATATTGAAATATCATTCAATTTTTAGTACTTTCGCTGTCCATAAAACAACGAAATAATGGCTAGATTTGAGTTAAAACTTCCAAAAATGGGTGAAAGTGTTGCAGAAGCAACTATTACATCTTGGTTAAAAGAAGTTGGTGATGCGATAGAATTGGATGAAGCAATTGTAGAAATAGCTACAGACAAAGTAGATTCTGAAGTGCCAAGTGAAGTAGAAGGAACCTTAGTTGAAATTTTATTTGATAAAGATGATGTTGTTGCAGTTGGTACTACAATTGCTATTATAGAAATTGAAGGTGGAGATGTAGCAGTTGAAAAATCACAAAATAATGTAACTTTGAGTACTATAGAGAAACCTCACGTTTCTGAAGTAGCAAAAACTGTTGAGGTTGCAAAAGAACAAGTTTCTGCCCCAATTACAAAAACTTCTGAAAGTGGTAAGTTCTATTCTCCTTTAGTTAGAAATATTGCCGAGAAAGAAGGTATTTCTATGGAAGAATTAGAATCTATTTTTGGAAATGGAAAAGAGGGTAGAGTTACAAAAGGGGATATTTTATCATATATAGAAAATAGATCTTCGATACCTAAACAAGTAATTGTTGAGCAGCCAAAGGCAGTGCCAACAAAACCACAAGTTATAAGAGAAACTTCTAAAGCAGCTCCTATTTCTGTAAACGGAGAAGATGAGATAATAGAAATGAGCAGAATGGGTAAATTGATTGCCAAACATATGGTAGATTCAGTTCAAACTTCTGCACATGTTCAATCTTTTATAGAAATTGATGTTACAAATATTGTTAAATGGAGAGACAAAGTTAAAGACGCCTTCTTTAAAAGAGAAGGAGAGAAGTTAACTTTTACACCAATTTTAATGCAAGCTGTAGCTTCAACGATTAAAAAGTACCCAATGATTAATATTGCTGTAGATGGAGACAATATTATTAAAAGAAAGAATATAAATTTAGGAATGGCAGCTGCTCTTGGAGATGGAAACTTAATTGTGCCTGTTATAAAAAATGCAGATCAACTAAATTTAGTTGGTATGACAAAAGCTGTAAATGATTTAGCTGGAAGAGCGAGAGGGAATCAATTAAAACCAGACGAAATTCAAGGCGGAACTTATACGGTAACAAATGTTGGTGGTTTTGGTTCTGTTATGGGAACACCAATTATCAATCAGCCTCAAGTTGCAATTTTAGCATTAGGGGCAATTAGAAAAGTTCCTGCAGTAATAGAAACTCCGGATGGAGATTTTATCGGAATTAGACAGAAAATGTTTGTTTCACATTCTTATGATCACAGAGTTGTAAACGGCGCTTTAGGCGGAATGTTTATTAAAACATTAAAAGAAACGTTGGAAGCTTGGGATATAAATCAAGATTTCTAAAAATAACGTATAGATAGATTAATAAAACGCTTGGAATTTCCAAGCGTTTTTATTTTGTAAGAATCTTAAAATAAATCAATAATTGATAGTATATTTAGCCCCTAATTATATATATAAAAACAGAATGAAAAAACTACTTATTTTAATTGTAATTGCATTTACAATTAATACAAACGCACAAGAATCAACTTTATTAAGGTTAAACTATAAAAAAGGTGATGCCTATGTAACAAATATGAAAATGTCTCAAGAAATGGGAACTGTTATGTCTATGGATTTGACAATAATTATGAATACAGATATTACGGATTCGTCTAAAGATACATATGTAAGTAAAATGAAAATTGCTAACATTTCTATGGATATGAGTCAAGGAGGAATGAACATGAGTTATGATTCTTCAAAAAGCGATGAAGAATTAGATGCTACTGGAAAGATGATAAAATCTCAAATGGGACCAATGTTACAAGCTGTAATTACGGTAAAAGGAAATACTCTTGGAGAAGTAACAGAAACGACTGTTGAGCCAGATGTTCCTGGTGCTAGCGATTTTACAAATCAATCTAATAATATTGTATATCCAAAAAAAGCAGTTAGAGTTGGTGATACTTGGACTATAAATAAAGAACAGAATGGTATGAGTATAGATTTTATGTATACTGTAAAATCTATAACTAGAACTAATGTGCTGTTAGATGTAACTGGTAAAGTAACAGGAAATGCTACTGGAACAGTTACTGGAAGTATGGATGTAGATAAAAATTCTGGTATGCCGTTAATCTCTAAAATCGATATGAATTTAACTACTCAAGGCCAAGATTTAACAACAAAAATGGTAGCTACTACAACTAAAAAATAGTTGTTGAAATAATACTAAAAAAGCCTCAAGAATTTCTTGAGGCTTTTTTAGTATTAAACACTTACGTGAAAAAGGGCATTTCCTTTATTTACGATAGGTGAGGTGTTTATTGCGAAAATACAGCAATCAAAAGGTGCTAATATTTTTCTCTCAAATTCACCAAAAGGATCTTGAATAATTCCTAAAACATCTTTCTTTTTTACAATACTACCGTTGGTAATATTCAATGTAAGAAGCCCCGAATGTTTTGCTCTAATCCATTTAGATTTTTCAATAATTATAGGATTACTTTTTTCAATTTTTCCAGGTTGCATACCTAATTTTTTCATCACATTTAATGCTCCGGTAACACCATAATTTACAATTATGGGGTCAACATTTTTTGATTTACCACCTTCAAAAAGTAAAACAGTTTTACCCATTTTATGTAAAGTTTCCCGTAACGATTTAGCGATATAATTAGAATGAATTATATATGGAGAACCAAAAATTTTAGCCAACTCTAATGTTTTTTCTTCCGAAGTAACACATCTTATTTGTGCAGCATTTTCTCTTTCAGCTCCACCAGTATGAAAATCTATAACATAATCTACTAAAGGCGCAATTTCAGTTCTAAATTGATGTGCAAACTGACTTGCTAAGGAGCCATTTAAATTACCAGGAAACATTCTGTTTAAATCTCTACCGTCAGGAAATTCTCTTGTTTGAATTAAATACCCAAAAATATTGAATACCGGAACACAAATAATTGTTCCAATAGTTGGTTTGTTATATTTTTTTTTAATGAGTTGTCTTACTATGGCAACACCGTTAATTTCATCTCCATGAACACCTGCAAGTAGTAATAATACAGGTCCATCTTCTTTAGAGCGCTCTATAATTACTGGAATTTTTAAAGGAGTTCTTGTATGTAATCTTGCAATTTCAAGATCAATAATAGTACTTGTTCCTTTAGGTATTTTTTTTCCTAAAATTGTAAAAGGTTTATTCAACATTTAATTCTAAATATCGAATAATCTCTTTTGCAATATTTTTCTTTGTAGCCGTTTCTATACCTTCTAAGCCAGGAGAAGAATTAACTTCTAAAACCAATGGTCCTTTTGAAGATTGTAGCATATCAACTCCAGCAACACCTAACCCCATAGCTTTTGCTGCTTTTAATGCAGTTTTTTCTTCTTCGTCTGTAAGTTCAATGATTTTTGCATTTCCTCCTCTATGTAAGTTAGAACGGAATTCGCCTTCTTTACCTTGTCGTTTCATTGCTCCAACAACTTTACCATCAACAACAAATACTCTAATATCTGCTCCGCCAGCTTCTTTGATAAATTCCTGAGCAATAACTCTAGCTCCAAGACCATTAAATGCTTCTAAAACAGAAGTAGCAGCATTTTGAGTTTCTACCAAAACAACTCCTAAACCTTGAGTTCCTTCTAATAGTTTTAATACTAAAGGTGTACCACCAACAGATTCAACAACATGTTCTACATCTTTTGTGTAATTTGTAAAAACCGTTTTTGGTAATCCAACTCCAGCTCTTGCTAATATTTGTAAACTACTTAATTTATCTCTAGATCTTACTAATGCCATTGAAGAAACGGCAGTAAAAACCTTCATCATTTCAAATTGTCTAATTACCGCCGTACCATAAAAGGTTACAGAAGCACCAATTCTAGGAATAATGGCATCTATATCTTCTAAATATTCACCTTTGTAATAAATTTTTGGTGATCTTCTTTCTATTTCTATATTGCATTTTAAATGATCTACAACAATAACTTCATGACCTCTTTTTTCTGCAGCTTCTACAAGTCTTCTTGTTGAGTATAATCTCGGGTTTCTTGATAAAATGGCAATCTTCATAATTAGACTCTTTATTTTAATTTGTAAGAATTGTTTTTTTGTGATGTATCTACAATAAATTTTTTGGTTAGAAACTTTCTTCCTAATAAAATAGGATATTTCATGTCGCTTCTTTCACTTAACGTTAATTCGATTTGGTAAGTTTGGTTAAAAAGAGTTATAGTTGTTTTAATTGCAAATCTTTCTTCGGATGTTCCATTAGAACTCTTAATTATTTTTTTATAATAATTTTTTGTTCTAAACACCCTCTCATTATAAAGAATGTGCTCTGGATCTAAAAGTGTAAAATTAATGAAATTTTCGCCATTAATAGATGTTTCTTCAATTTTATGTGCGTGAATAGCAGATGTGTAGGCTCCAGTATCTACTTTAGCTTCGATATTTATAAGTTCAAACTCGGGAAAATCAATTTTATCAATTCGTCCAATTGTTTTTTTAGTCATTATTTTTAAAAAAAGTATGCTGTGTTATTAAATAATATGCTAAAGTATAACAATAACAATAGTTGTTTCAAAAAAAGAGCTCGAAAACATTTTTCGAGCTCTTTTTTTATCAAAGATATAAAAATATTTTAGGCTAACATGGTAACTGGATTTTCTAAATACGTTCTTAATGTTTGTAAATATTGTGCCCCTATAGCACCATCAACCGTTCTGTGATCACAAGCTAATGTTACTTTCATTGTGTTACCAATAACAATTTGCCCTTCTTTAACAACAGGCTTTTGAACAATTGCTCCAACAGATAAAATTGCTGAATTTGGCTGATTGATAATAGAAGTAAATTCTTGAATACCAAACATACCTAAATTAGAAATTGTAAATGTACTTCCTTCCATTTCGTTAGGAGCTATTTTTTTATTTCTTGCTTTATCGGCCAATTCTCTAACATTTGCTCCAATTTGAGTTAAACTCATTTGGTCTGTAAATTTTAAAACAGGTACAACCAATCCGTCATCTACAGCAACAGCAACTCCAATATGAATATGACTTTTAAAAACCGTAGCATTATCTGTCCAACTTGTATTTACTTCTGGATGTTTTTTTAATGCCATTGCGCATGCTTTTACAACCATATCGTTAAAAGATACTTTTGTATCTGGAATTGCATTGATGATTTTACGAGAATCCATTGCATTGTCCATATCAACTTCTATCGTTAAATAGAAATGTGGTGCAGTAAATTTAGAGTTTCCTAATGCTTTTGCAATTGCTTTACGCATTTGCGAGTTTTTAACTTCTTCAATATATTCTTCTCCTGCAGGAACAAATTTGGCAACTGGAGTAGATGATGTTATTACTGATGTTTCAGTAGAAGTAGTTGATGGAGAATAACTTTCTACATCTTTTTTAGTGATTCTTCCGTTATCTCCAGAACCATTTAAGTCAGCTAAATTGATTCCTTTATCGCTGGCAATTTTCTTTGCTAAAGGTGAAGCAAATATCCTACCATTAGCATTGTCAACTGTTTTTGTTTCTACAGTTCCTACAACTGATTTTTCTTCTTCAACTTTTTCAGGAGCTTCTTCTGTTTTATCTTCTTTTGTGATAGCACTAGCATTTAATAAGCTAGAGATGTCTTCTCCTTTATCACCAATAATAGCTAATAATGTGTCAACCGGAGCACTTTCTCCTTCTTGAACTCCAATATGTAATAAAGTTCCTTCGTTAAATGATTCGAACTCCATTGTTGCTTTATCAGTTTCTATTTCTGCTAAAATATCGCCTTCTTCAATAGAATCTCCAATATTTTTTAACCACTGTGCCACAACACCTTCTTCCATGGTGTCACTTAAACGAGGCATATTTACTACTATTGCCATAATTTATTTTATAAAAGGATAATTTTCTTGTTCATATACCATATCGTATAGTTGATTTGCTTCTGGGTAAGCAGAGCTTTCTGCAAATTCTTCACATTCTTTAACCAACTCTTTTACTTCTTTGTCAATAGCATCAATTTCTTCTTGCGAAGCATAATTTTTCTCTTTGATAACATCTAAAACTTGCGTAATTGGATCAATTTTTTTGTACTCTTCTACTTCGTCTTTCGTTCTGTAATGTTGAGCATCAGACATAGAATGACCTCTGTAACGATATGTTTTCATTTCTAAAAAAGTTGGCCCATCACCACGGCGTGCTCTTTGTATTGCTTCGTCAACCGCTTCGGCAACCTTTATCGGATTCATTCCGTCAACTGGACCACAAGGCATTTCGTACCCTAAACCAAGTTTCCAAATATCTGTATGATTCGCAGTTCTTTCAACAGAAGTTCCCATAGCATATCCATTGTTTTCAACAATAAATACTACAGGTAATTTCCAAAGCATTGCCATGTTAAAAGTTTCGTGTAAAGAACCTTGTCTAGCTGCTCCATCACCAAAATAAGTTAATGTAACACCATCATTTCCTGCGTATTTATCTCCAAATGCAATTCCTGCTCCTAAAGGTATTTGTCCACCAACAATTCCATGACCACCGTAAAATCCTTTTTCTTTAGAGAAGATGTGCATAGAGCCACCCATTCCTTTAGAAGTTCCGGTTACTTTTCCATACAATTCTGCCATAACAGCTTTTGGATCTACACCCATTCCTATTGGTTGAACGTGATTACGATATGCAGTAATCATTTTGTCTTTACCTAATTCCATTGCGTGTAACGAACCGGCTAAAACAGCTTCTTGTCCGTTATATAAGTGTAAAAAACCTCTTACTTTTTGTTGGATATAAACCGAAGCAAGTTTGTCTTCAAACTTTCTCCAAAATAGCATATCTCTATACCAATTGACGTAAGTTTCTTTGGTGATTTTCTTCATTATTAGTTGATATTAAAAGTCTAATTTAAGTAGCATAAAATAGGAATGCTAACTGCAAAAATAAGGGTTTTTTAGTTTTTAAAAAAAATGTTTTTGATAAAAAGTAAATGGCTTAAAAAACTAGTTTTCTGACAAGGATTATTATTTGTCTTTTGCTATTAAAATTGTAGCCACAGCACCAGTTGCAAGGTTCCACTCGTTAGATGAAATTAAATTGTTTGAATCATCATACACTTTAAAAGCGGCTGTGTTTGGTCCAGAAGAACCTTGGTTTAATGCTCTAAAAGCTATTCTGTTAATTCCTAATCCTATAGGGATTGTAAATTTTTGATAGTTTTGTGTTAGCGTAATATTTGAAATAATAGGAATATTATTAACAAGAATAGTAACCATATCTCCGTCTGGATATTGAAAATCTCTACAGATAATAGTTATATTTTCTGAATCTGTTCTGAAACTCCCTAAATCTTGATCAACTTTTGGATATTGATATATACCATTTATTTTTTTGTATGCTTTTAAAACACGCTCTTCATTTAATTTGGCTTGATTAATAATTCCTTTGTTTTTTAACTCAGCATCTTTTTGTTCTTGAGTTTTTGTTTTTAGAGAATTATTATAGGCGTCTTTAAAACCTTTAGTAGTATCAAAATTTAAAGAATCTGGTTTTTTTACAGGTAAAATTATTGCTTTTATTGGAATAGACTTTTTTTTGCCAATTTTATCCTCTTGAGAATACATTGATTGGGCAGATATTAGCAGAAAGCTTAAAACAAAAAAGAGTTGTTTTTTAAATTCCATAAAAAAATATAATTTCTTGATTGCAAATATAATACCGATATTTTTAAGTAGTGTTTTAGTTCTGTTAAAACTTATTATTTAATAGGGAAATTAAAATATGTTTCAGGAAAAGGTTCATTTTTTAAAGTAAAATGCCACCATTCAGTTCTTATAGCATCGAATCCGTTTGTAAGCATTAGGTTGCGTAATAATAACCTGTTAGCGCGTTGTTTTTTTGTAAGAGCATTATTTATAGCATGAGATTCATTTCCAAAAAAGTCATATTGACTTCCCATGTCTAATTCTGTATTTGTAGCTAAATCTATGATGGTTAAATCAACAGTACTTCCTCTAGTATGGCCAGATTTTTTAGAAATATATCCTGATTCAAATAATTTATCTTTGGAAACTTCTGGATAATATTGTCTTTTCATTAACGTGTCATTCAAGACTTTTGCCCATCGCACAAAATGATCTACTGCTTGTTGTGGCCTATATGAATCAAATATTTTAAGACTTAAATTGAATTGTAATAATTCTTTCTGCACACTTTTTAAAGCTTTTGCTGCAGGTTCAGAAACAATAATTGATGCTTTTATATATCCATCAATTGGTTTTCCAATAAAATTATTGTAAGAAATATATCTCATTTCTGATTGAATGCTTGCATCTACGTTAGCTAGATAGACAAACCCTTCTGGTAGTTTTTGTCCGCAAGAAGAAATTGAAATACAAAGGAATAGAAGTAAAGTTGCTTTTTTCATGTTTTAAAGGTACTAAAAAAGTAAAAGCCATATTATAAATAATATGACTTTTACAAAGTAAACTAATAAAACCAAGTATTAGTACTATAATTAAGGTTGAAGTTGCCTTAATATAGATTTTAAATAAGTTAATTATGAAGGCTAATTACCTTTGTAATTTTCCAACTATTATTTTTGTTTTTCCAAATGACAACAAACTTACTGGGAATTGATTTTGCATTTGGTTCTTCTTTGTTATAGAATTTATGATAGCCAAATTGAATTGCTCCGTAATTTTTTATCGGATACACTTCAACACTGCCTTTAATTAGTGTTCTTGTTACTTTGTTGCAAATATTTTCTTTTAAAGATTTTAAAATATCACTTTTTGAGGTTGCTAATCCACCTTTATCATGAAAAAACTCAAGATCTTCATCATAAATTTTAGCTTGAGTTTCCATGTCGCACGTATTATAAGCATTAAAATAGATGCTGTCCATTTTTACAATTTCGTTGTATAATTTTAGGTCTTTAATTTCGTATTTAGGAATCTCATTTATTTGCCCAAAAGCAATATAAGACATTAATAAGGCGATAATAAATAACATAAACTTAATCATGAGCGCAATTTTTAAAGTTGTTTTTTTAATTTGATGAAATACTTCCTCCAGAAGAAGATTTTTTATCTATTTTTTTCGGATTTCCTTTATAATCAACATCTCCACCGCTACTAGCTTTTGCAATTAAAGACTCTATAGCATACACATCAATATTTGCGCCGCTATTTACTTTTACAGTTGCATTTTTGCTTTTTAAACCATACGCTCTAATTGAGCTTCCGCTTGTTGCTTTTGCAGTGTAATAGTTTGCAGTTCCTTTAATTCTTAAATCTGCTCCGCTTGAAGAACTTGAATTTACAGTGTCTGCATTTACATCTATTCTTGCATCTGCGCCACTACTAACATGCACATCGATAATATCCGCTTTTATGGTGTTTTCTGTTACAACATCGCTACCACTTGTTGCTTTAATTGAGCTGATATTTGAAACAGAAAGATATATTTTCTTAGATTTTGCTCTTCTAATATTTCTTTTAGATGATATTTTTAAAACGCCGTTTTTAACTTCTGTTCTAATTAGTTTGTGAAGATTTTCATCAGCTATTACAACTAAAGATACATCATCATCTTGTGTAATGTATAATTGAATTCCTTGACCAACTTCTATTTTTGTAAAGTCATCATTTATTTTACGAGTTTCTGTAATTACATTTCTGTTTCCTGTAACTGAGCTAATTCCATCTAACATACAAGATGTTGTTAGCGTTGCAATAAATAAAAATGCGAATGCTTTTGTAATACGTGTTTTCATGCTATAGTTTTTAAAATTCAAATGTCTTTATATAGACGCATTGAAACGAATTTAGGTTACTCAATTGTTGTTTTTTATTGATGAACTGTTATTGTTCCTTAGCTTCCTCTAAAGCTTTTAATTCTTTGCTATGCAAACCTTCATCAGTCATTAGAAAATAATGATTAACCATTTGTCTATCATTGGTATTTGTTGTGTTGTCTATTTGACGTAAGTAATTTCTTGTAGAATTATCAAAAAACACAGTAACTCCATTTGGGATAAATAACGTAACATTTACATCTTCTTTTTTAAATGCATTTTTATAATCACTTAAAAAATACGTATCTAATTTAATTTTGTTGCCTGTTATTTTGTGATTAAAAAGAATACTTGTTGCATTGTTGTTTGCATTATTTCTATTTCTTCCTTCAGAAATTTTTCTTATTTGTAGGTAACTTTCATTAGTATCACTTTTCTTAATATCAATATGTATATCATTTGAAGTTAATTTTTTTATATTATCTACCATTACAATATCTTTGTTATTGTGACTTCTGTAATTGTATTCGTTCTGAAAGTTTTTATTCTCAACCATTTTAAGGGTTAATGTATCATTTACGCTAGTGTTAATTATTTTCTTTTCTACGATAAATCCATCTGCAGCTTTTGTAGTGCTAAATTCAATTCCGGTAAAAACCAATGTTAATACTGCAGCTAGCCAAATACCAAAAAAGGTTAATGAAGTTACTTTGCTAAACTGTTTTACGTTGCTCGATAAGATTCGTAATCCCAATACAAATAGAATTAAAAATGGAATTCCAACTACTAAAAATGCACAAACCATTAATAACCAATGAGGCATTATAGAGTCGTAGAAAAACGGTGGATACATCACAAAATCATTGTCAAATCCAAGAAATTCTAAACTACCAATAGAAAACGCTCCAATAATCAAAGAGATTAAAGTGACTGCGGCAACAAACATTAGAATCACTCCAATAAACTTGCCAATAATTTTAAATATTGCAAGAATTATTGTGCCTAAAGTGTCTAAAAAATCCTGAAAACCCGATTTTGCTTTTTTACTTCCTTTTTTAAATCCTTCGTTTACTTTTTGACTAACTTCATTTGCACCATCTTTAATTTTACCAGAAACTTCGCTAGCACTATTTTTTATAGTTTCTGAAACATTGCTAAATTCTTCACGAATTTTTTTTTCAATATTATCAATATTTACAGCTTCGCCTTCCATTTGTAATTTCTCTGCAGTTGTTTCTGCTTGCGGAATTACAATCCAAAGAATAATATACGTTACAATACTAAATCCACTAAACGCTAATAAGATAAATGCCAAACGAATCCAAACAGTATCTATATTAAAATAATGTGCAATACCTGAAGCAACACCACCTAAAAATTTATCATCTCCGTCTCTAAATAGTTTTTTACTAGTTGAAGTACTTCTTCTTTGATACTTGTAATTTTCGTTTACGTACCCTTCTTCTGCTTCTGCGTAATCTTCTGGTTGTCCCATGATTTTGATAACTTCATCAATATCACCTTCGTTAATAACCTGACGTGTGTCTGTTATTTTTTCTGATAACAACTCGCTTATACGAGCTTCTATATCTGAAATAATTTCGTTTTTCCCTTGAGAATCATCGCTTAAAGATTTAGAAATAGAATCTAAATATCTTCTTAATTTCTGAAAAGCAATTTCATCTATATGGAAAAAGAATCCTCCTAAGTTTATGTTTATTGTCTTATTCATTACTTTGTTTTTTTACTTGTTATTTGGTTTACTGCTGTTACTAGGTTTCCCCAGGTTCTGTCTAATTCTTTCGAAAACATGGTTCCGTTTTCTGTTAATACATAATACTTTCTCGGTGGTCCAGAGGTAGATTCTTCCCATCGATAGGTTAATAATCCTGCGTTTTTTAATCTTGTTAGTAGCGGATAAATAGTTCCTTCTACTACAATCATTTTGGCACTTTTTAATGTTTCTATGATTTCAGAAGTATATGCATCACCATGTTTTAATATGGATAAGATGCAGAACTCTAAAACTCCTTTCCGCATTTGTGCTTTTGTATTTTCTATCTTCATATAAAGAGTTTTATACGTGTTATTTAATAAATTTTATTGTAAAAGGATACTTGTAATCTTCTCCTTCTTTAGATTTTAATGCTGCAATAATGATTAATGCAATTTTAATAAAGCTAACCAATGTAATTATTGCACCCATTCCGAATAAGCCAAAAAGTCCGCTTCCATCACTAAAATTAAATTCAAAGTTAAAATCATTGTAATGACGAATATGTTTTATAAATGACCCGAGGGCAAATGGAAGTATTGATACTCCGAGGATGAACATATATAAAGCATAACTAATATTAAAATTGACAGCTTCTTTTCCTTGTTCGTCTAAAAAGCGACTTCTGTCTTTTAAGGTTTGCCATACTACTAATGGAACAATAATACTTCCGAACGGAATAATATATCCAGCAAAAGCCGAAATATGGATTAAAAAAGCATTGGTATTTTCGTTATTTTTATTCATGATTATAATTTTATATACTACTTGACTATGCAAATATATGAATAAAAAAAGGTACTATGTAAAACAAAGTACTATATTTTTTTAAATTTTAATATTTTAGTTTCTTTTTTTATTTAAAAAATATACTTACATTGCTTTATAATAAAGGGCTTGTATCGCTTTTGAAAGCCTCTAAAAAAAATTAAAATATTTTTATTTTAAAAGTGAAAACAACTTAAAAATGATTAAAACATGAAAATTACGCCACGTATAATCAACATTTATATGTTATTTAAACTACCATCTGCATTTTTTTGTGGTGTTAGAGTGGTGTCTATTTCTAATACAGAAGCAGTTGTAAAAGTGAGACATCGATGGATCAATCAGAATCCGTTTAAATCTTTGTATTGGGCAGTGCAAGGAATGGCATCAGAATTTGCTAACGGAATTTTAGTACTACAAGAAATTAAAAATTCAAACAGAAAAATATCGATGCTAGTTACACATCAAGAAGGGAGCTTTACAAAAAAAGCTACCGGAAAAATACTCTTTAAATGTACCGATGGAAACTTGATTAAAGAAACTATTCAGAAATCTATTGAAACAGGTGAAGGACAAATCATTCATTTAAAAACAGATGGTTTTAATGCTTCAGGAGAGTTGGTTTCTCAGTTTGTGTATGAGTGGAGTATTAAGGTGAAGGAATAAACAATGAACAATAAACAAAATTATCAGTTGTCAATTATCAGTTGTCATTTTGAGTAGAACGAAGAACCTCCTGAAATAGCACTAAAAAGTTCTTCTTATGTTTAGAATAATAAAATTCAATTTTAATCTTCTAATTATTCATTTGCTTTTAAAACACGTAATAAATTGCCTCCAAGAATTTTAACAATATCTTCTTCTGTGTATCCTTTTTCTACTAATGCTTTTGTGATTATTGGATAGGTAGTAACATCATCTAATTGTAAAGGGGTTAAATTAATTCCATCAAAGTCAGATCCTAAACCAACATAATCAGCTCCTACTAGTTTAACAATATAATCGATGTGATCTATCAATTTAGACAAAGGTGGTCTCATTGCATCAACTTCAGCTGCATATTTTTTATATAGAAAATCCATGGTGTACCAATCATCCATTCCGCTTTTCATGAGTGAATCTCCTTCAATTTTATGCTTTTGAAGAAAGTCACTTTCTTTTTTATCAAAACTATCATCAATAAAACCAGGGTGAAAATTCACCATAATAACTCCGCCATTTTTTGCAATTGCTTTTATTTGGTCATCTTTTAAATTTCTACGACTTGGAACCAAACTATACACAGAACTGTGTGAAGCAATAATTGGTTTTGTGGTGATTTCAATTACATCCCAAAAAGTTTGATCTCCAACATGACTCACATCTACCATCATCCCTAATTCATTCATTTTTACAACAACTTGCTTTCCGAAATCAGTTAAACCTTTGTGTGGTAAATCTGGATTTGTGGTTTCATCTGCAGCACTCGTTGCCCAAGAAGGAGCAATATTGTGTGTTAAGGTTAAATACCGTGCACCACGATTGTAGAGTGCTTCTAACTTTGTAAGGTCATCTTCTATCATGTGTCCGCCTTCAACACCAAACATAGCGGCAATTTTATTTTCTTTTACAGCTTGTAAAACTTCAGCATACTTATAAACTTTTACAATCTTTGTTGGGTTTCTTTTTACAACCGCATCTAAACTATCCATTTCTTGATTGGCAATTGCAAAAGCATTTTTTATGCCTCCATCAGTATACACAGAGAAAATTTGAACATCCAAACCTCCAGTTTTCCAACGATTTAAATCGCTGTGTGTTTTTCCGGTTAAATCTTGATCAAAAATAACTCCGTTGTCAACAGCTTTCATTAAAATATCATTGTGTGTGTCAACTACAATAGCGTTAAAATGAATCTCTTTATAGTTTTCGATTTCTGTTTTTTTATCTGTGTTTGGTTTGCAAGAAGCAAAGACAAGTACAACGACAAGTAGTAAATTTCTCATAAGTATGAATTTTGGATTTTGCTCTAAGTTAGTCAAAAAAGGAGAAGCTGGTTTTATAAATGGAGTTATTGTGATAATTTCAATTCATTGATGTTAACGATGAGTCTTAACGTTTTTCGATTTTTAAAAACTCCATATTCAATTTCAAATTCTTTTTCCTATTCTTTTATTTTAGTCCATTTTATAAATTTAGGATTATAAAAATCACCAATATCAAAAAGATTCTGATTGGGTTCTTCGTCAAATTCTGAAACAGCAACTAATAAATTATATGAGATTTCGTGACCTTCTTCAAAACCTGAGCTTCCACTTGGGTTGTCTATTGTGTAGATTATTATAGATAAATAATTATCTCGGTTCTCTCCAATTAATAAAGAATTATCTGATTTCTTAATTTTTAGTTGACCAATTTGTCCAAATGAAATTTGAGAAAAACAAAGAGTAAATAATAATAATAGTAGAGTTTTAGACTTCAATTTTAAGTTAATTTTTTAAGAATTAGTTATGTTATAAATATAATGTCCAATTGACTCACCTGAGAGATATAAAAATGCTAAACCAATTAGCACAACATAAATTCCAATAAATAATTTTTTTCTTTTAGGGTTCTTTTCTCCTCTAATTGAAAGAAAAGCAGAAACGCCCAGCAATACAATAAAGTAATAATCCATCATCTTTTAAAACTTTTGGTATATGGTTTGTTGCGTGTTTAAGCAACTAATTTCGTAAATAGGCTCGAACTAGCAATTAATTTTATAGGTCTTAAGTTTACAATCTCTAATTTTATAGATATAAATCAGAAAGAATAAAATAGTTTTTTTTACCTCGGTTATTTGTTTAGGAGTGTTTAATAGTAACCTATTTTTAGTTTCCACCTATGATTCTCACCAATTTTTTCCTTGCCTTAGAAAAATGCTCACTTAAATTAGGAGTTTGATTTTCGCCATAACCTTGTTTCATTCGTTTTTCTGAGACCTCTAATATTTTGAGAAGCTTATTTGCTGCATCAATTTTAGCATTGGGCATTGTGCTACCGATTTCATCAAACCATATAGGTGAACTCTCTGCGAACGCATAACTATCCATCATAGGCCATTCAGAATTACTACCTGAAACTCTTGCTGTTACCCATCCACCTTTAGGGATTTTAATGGAGCCTCTATAGGTTTCACTATTTCCATTCTTTCTTTTTTTTGTATCAACGACAACTCCATTGACGAATATTTCTACTTTTTCATACGGAACAGGAGAATGAACTATCAGTTTCCAATTGGCTTTCTTTTTTTCCGATTTGATGACGTCACCCACTTCATAATCTTCTACTGAGAATAGAATCTGTGGACCATTGCTCACAAAACTTTTACCTTTTTTAAGTGCTTTTAAATAATTCTCGAGAGTTAATTTCCCTTCGGGTTTTACATATACCCTGGCAGCTCCAATAGCCATAGTTCTATAAAGGTCGTTCATCACATCACTACCTGCAGATAAGGCAATTGGAACACCAAGGTTAAGAAATTCGTGCCATAATGAGGCAGTCCCAATTTCATCGGACCATAGACATCCCAACTCTAAAATATCTACTTCTCCCATCACAGCATCGGCTACTAATGAAATGGGTACGGAACTAGCACCGCCCCCCTTAAAAGGATCTCTTACAGAAACGGGATGAACATAGCCTCCTAATCCACCTTTTTCACGAGCAAACTGAAGAGGTTCAGTATTCAATCTATCATCTGCTTCATAAATATCATAGCGTGGTCCCCATACCCAAGGCCAGTATAACTCTTGAGTTCCAATTAAATTCAAATGACCTAAAAAATGTGAACGTATCTCTTGTCCAAATGAGATAATGGGTGCGCCTTCACCTTCCCAATCCAAAAGGTCCTTTTCAAGAAAACGATTTCCAAGATTAGCGACCAATGGAAAGGCTATATCAATTTCTTCTGCTTTTAGGTCTAACAGAATATCTTCAGGGTCTAATCGATTAGTTCCTCCATAATTTAGATGAAAATGATTGTCGGCAGCATACCATCCATTTTTATTTGCATTCCATATTCTATTTAGATTTATTTCCGTTTTTGTAACGCTTTCTTCTAATTTAATTTTTTGAACTTGTTTGGTAGTAGAAAAACCATGTACTGCTGTGATGTTGATGGTGCCAAGTGGCGCTTCTACTTCAATTTCTCCGGGAGAATAGAAAAAAACAATTCCATTTTGCCCTTCGGAATGTATAATACCCGACTCAGGAATAATTGGATGTCCATTTTCATCTGTAATGCTCATTCGAACAGGTTCCTTTTTTCCATCTACATGACTAGTGATTTTTAGTTTTCCAGTGGCTATACCCCAATCCCAACTCCTAACAGATAATAACTCAGGGGTGCCTCCATTTACAGATATTCTTTTCATTTCTGAAGTCTCATTTTTATTGTTTTCAGTGAAATAAACCCATTGACCATCAGAACTAAACTTAGGTGATAAAGGGAGTCCTTCACTTTTGGTAAGAAGCATTTTGCTTTTGGGAATTGTGATATTTAATAAGTGGAGCTCATAATCATCCCCATTAGGCCATGTATAGACTAAAGTTTTATTGTCTTGAGACAGTGTAAAAGCGGCTTGAGAGACAAAATTCTCTTCAACCAAAGAAGAGGAAGTGTTTTTTTCTATATCCAACAATTTTATTGCATCGTAGGAAAATCCTTTTTTATGAAGGTAAACAACTTGATCTCCCTGATTTGTTGGTACAGGAAGTCGCTCAAGGCTACTTTCTTGAGTTAAAGGGATACTCTCTAAAGAGGTGAGGTTTATTTTCCAAAGGTCAAAAGATCCGTTTTTTGCCGAAGAGTAATACACATCGTTTCCGTTTTTAGAAAAAATGGGATCTAGATCTAATGCTTTTGAATTGACCAGAATACTTTCTTTTTTGGAAATCAAATCAAGGAGAACTAAATGAGTATCTGACCCATTATCTCGCACAAAAACTATTTTATTTCCGTCAGGTGACCAATTAGGTCTAGAATCGATATCAGGAGAAAAAGTTATCCTTTTTGCTTCTAATGTTTTAAGATTCATCATCCATAACCACCCTTTAGCTGCAAAAACGACTTGATCATTTGAAGGAGACGAGGCAGGATCTGTAGGACCTGAATTTAAAACGGGCAGTTCATGTGCTTCTAAATAAACGTGATGCCCATACCCATCCACTTTTGGATATCGGTTCGTCCATTGAGCATTGGCAGAATAAGTTATTAAAAGAAGTAAGCTGAAAATAAAATTTAAATTTCTCATGATTTTTTTAAAATTAATTATTAATGCGAATCAAGGTTTGAAATAAAGATAAAAACAAGGTTAATTAGTTGAAAAACAACCGCTTAAACTTGTTTAAGTTATTGATTTTCAGTATCTTAATAGTCAATTTCAACAAGATTATTTTGAATACAGATAGCAATAACAAGGATTACAAGT
>Ga0209702_10000205_pt1 | contig 118880 bp, 99 predicted proteins | sample FRY01_FD_187210 | JGI IMG/M metagenome (GOLD analysis project Ga0209702, IMG submission 187210) | Freshwater microbial communities from Lake Fryxell liftoff mats and glacier meltwater in Antarctica - FRY-01 (SPAdes) (version 2) | ecosystem: Environmental > Aquatic > Freshwater > Ice > Glacier...
GGTCTAGGTAAAGATAACGCTAACGGGTCCGGTCTAGGTAAAGATAACGCTAACGGGTCAGGTCTAGGTAAAGATAACGCTAACGGGTCAAGTCTAGGAAATAATAACTCTAATAGGTCAGGTCTAGGTAAAAATAACGCTAACGGGTCAGGTCTAGGAAATAATAACTCTAATGGGTCAGGTCTGGGAAATAATAACGCTAACGGGTCAGGTCTGGGAAATAATAACGCTAACGGGTCAGGTCTGGGAAATAATAACTCTAATGGGTCAGGTCTGGGAAATAATAACTCTAATGGGTCAGGTCTGGGAAATAATAACTCTAATGGGTCAGGTCTGGGAAATAATAACTCTAACGGATCAGGTCTGGGAAATAATAACTCTAACGGATCAGGTCTGGGAAATAATAACTCTAACGGATCAGGTCTGGGAAATAATAACTCTAACGGATCAGGTCTGGGTAAAGATAACGATGATGGCCCTAGCTTAGATAATATTAATGGGGCGAAAAATCCGAAAAACAATAACTCAATCGAATCAAACGGAAATAATGCAAACAACAATATTTTCAATGCCAACGCCAATCCAAACAAAGAAAAAAATCTGGGAAATAAAAATACAATTAAATCAAATAAAGAGAATTATCTAAAACAAAACGATGCGGACACCGTAAAAGAAATAAATGGTACCAATCCTAAAATGGATAGTTATTCTAATCGTTCTCAAAAAGATAATAATGGAAATGGTTTATCAGGAAGCAGTATTTCTACGAATACCGGTAATAGTGGAAATGGAAACGCCTCAGATTCTAAAAGACCTTACTCTCCTGCAACAAGTCAAAACTCTTTTTCTGAAGATAACCAAAATGGTAAAAAGGGAAATGCGCCTGGGTCTCAAGGAGATGAAAAAGAATCATCAAATAAATCAAAACTCGGTGGTAACCCAGGAACGCAAGATAATGAACCCAATTCTACCTCTAAAATGGAAAGCATAAAAAGCCCTAGTGGGCCAAACAACCAAGATGCACAACCTGCAAGCCCGAACCAAAATTCAAATATATCTATTTCCCTAAATAACAAAAATAAAGATGAATCAAATGTAAGTACAAAACAAAGTCCTTCGAGAACTACCTATAACAGGGAAGATGAATTTCAAAGCAATAGTGAAGCACAAGATCCGACAGTAAGAATCGCAGCGCCATTGCCTGAATTAGGACCAAGAAAAACGCAAAACCCTACCCCTTTGAGAGCTGCAAGATTATTTGCAGACCGAGATTGGATAATTTATGTTGAATGTAAATTTGAAGAAATATTAGTTCACCCTAATCGCCTAGTAATTCCAACAAACCTTTTGGCATCCGAAGAAGGCGTAAAACGATTTGTACAAGAAATCGAAAAAATTATCCAAAGAAAACAATCCACAGTCCGACTAGGCGAACCCCCTTACAGGCCAGAAGTACGATTCTTGGTTTGGCCCGATGGTTTAAGGCCCTATCACTTATCTTATCCAGCATTGCAACTTGCAGGGATAAAACAAAAAAGGCTAAACTTAGAGCCTGAAGATAGTATCAAAGAGATTATTCAAGGAAGATAATTGTAATCCATGCGTAGAAGAAGAAGGCCGGATAAAGAAATTCATTTTAGTTTCGATTCCTTTTTGGATGTCGTCGCTAATGTTGTTGGCATCATAATAAAATTAATTTTAGTAGCATGGGTTGGCGCCCGATCATACAAAGGATTCGAAATACCAGAATCATTTACCCCAATCGCATCAAATGTCACTGAAAATAAAATTGTAGATGCTCAAGATCCACTTATGCAAAGCATAATTGATAAAAGCAAAAATAAAGCCATGGTTGAAGCAATACTTACAGGTAAAAAGAATGATCTTAATGAGAAAACTAAAGAAAAAGGCTTAATGCAACAAAAATTGTATGAATTAGATAACAGTTTAAAAACCCTACTTGATCAGGAAAAAACAATTATTAAACTTATTAATGAATCAACTGAGATCAATAAAAACAGCCCTTTAGCATTTGCGAAAATCAAAACGAAATCTGAACAACTAAAAGCAGAAATTGAAAATCTTAAAAACACAAAAGGTGCAAAAAATGAACTTAAATATAAAACCCCACTCAGTAGAACTCTGCAATCTGAAGAAATGATTTTTGAATGCAAAAATGGGCGTATCACTCCGGTAGATATTGGCGCAATGCTTGAAGAGATATCAGGACGAATGCAAATTTTGGGAGAAAAACTTCGAAAACAATGGGAACTCGAAGAAGATTCTCAAACTTATGGGGCATTTAAAATAAAATACACAATTGAAAGAGAAAGAAGCGGCATAGAAATAGCGGCTTTAAACGCCATCCCAGACGAAAGAGCTAATTTTAGATTTTCATTAACAGGCTGGGTACTAGAATCTTTTGATTCAGAACGAGGCGAAACATTAGAGCAAGCTCTGAATCAAAATTCTGAGTTTATGAAAATAATCAACAGCCTAGATCAAAATCAAACTGCGGTAACCTTTTGCGTTTATCCTGATAGCTTTACGATCTATCGAAGAATGCGAGATTTACTTCATGAAAAAAATATAGTGGTAGCAGGAAGACCCCTGAATTTTGATGCGCCAATCGCAATGTCAGTGAAAAAAGGAACAGCTTCTAGAGGCCAGTAAAAATTTATAACCCAACTAGATAACTAAACCGTTTTTTAAATTGTTCTGGAGTCCAATTTAAACTTTTAGCAAGCGCACCAAGTTTTATTGGATCTTCGATGTCTGATTTATCAAGCCTTATCATATAGCGCCTTGCGCATTCAAAACCTTCACCTTTAACATCAACTATTCGAGTTTGCATTCTCCGCGTAGTTGGGTTAATAATATTTTCAAATGGAATAGGTTGAAGCCTTCCACCAATAAATGAAATAACCGCACCGTATTTAGCACATTCAGAAGATTGCAGAAATTTTACTGCTCCATAACCTAAATCACGCGTGTATTCAGCATCAAAAGGAATAGGATCTGCACAGCGAAGTTCATACCCTAAATCTTTATCAATAACGGTAAGGCTAATACCTAACTCTTCAAGTTTGTAAGCAAGATGATCTTTAACCATTCTTCCAAATTCGATTTCGCCTAAGCGTAAATGGCCATGTGGATCACGCTCAACTTTCCCGTAACGCCCTAATTCATTGGTATTTAAATTGGACAAACCTTTTTCACCAATTTTTTCCAAAAGACCTTCCGCAAGCACAGCTACGCCATAATTTAAACCGTTTTTTCTTCTTTTTAATATAGACCCAAGCAATATATCTACCACTTCATCCATCGAGACATCTCGATCCTGAAATTCTTCCGGTATGATAGTTAATGTAGCCGCAGCGGCTTTACCTATACCAAGTGCCAGATGCCCAGCAGCCCGACCCATACTAATCACCAAATACCAACGAGAAGTTGTTTTAGCATCTTCAGAGAGGCTACGAACAATCTTTACGCCATAATGCCTAGCAGTTTCAAAACCAAAAGTTGGAGTCGATGGCGGCAAAGGCAAATCATTATCAATAGTTTTGGGAACATGAGCGACATGAATTACGCCACCTGCCCTTAAATATACCTGACTTGCAGAAAACGCAGTGTCATCACCACCAATCGTTACTAATTTGGTAACTCCAAGGGTTTTAAGGGATTCAAGAACTTGTTTCATATCTGCATCATTTTTTGCAGGATTAGTTCTGGAAGTACCTAAAATTGATCCCCCTTTAAGATGAATGCCTTTAACATCCTCAATCGAAAGATTTTTTATATGTTTAGTGCTACCCTCAACCAGATGCTTAAAACCATCTATAAACCCGAAAACTTCCATACCATTAACAATTGCTTCGATGGTAACAGCACTAATAACCCCATTAATTCCAGGAGCGGGGCCACCGCCGACAACAATACCAAGTTTTCCATATGATTTTGCAATTTCCATAAGAAGTTCCCAGAGCAATTTGAAAAAATAAGAATGGTAATACGAACAACAAAAATACTTGGTTATTTTAGAATTACTATCAGGTTTTGACTATGGGTCATACCGAGATATTACAATGAAGCATCAAAATGATCGAATAAAACTTAAGCAGCGATCTTTTTTGCTCGAGGTGAACAATTAAACAAACTGAAAATTTCTTCTTCATTTAACCCTAATGATGAGGGTAATCCACTATGATCAATAATATCTGAAAATAATTTACGCTTTGCATCCAATACTTCTGCAATTCTTTCTTCAATTGTTTGTTGAGAAATAAATCGTTTTACAAAAACAGTTGATTTTTGGCCCAACCGATGAGCTCGATTTATTGCCTGATCTTCAATTGCAGGATTCCACCAACGATCAAAAAGAAAAACATAGTTTGTGAACTGCAAATTAAGACCAACGCTACCTGTTCCATAACTCATTAATATAACATGAGCGTCGGGATCTTTTTTAAACTGGTCAAGAACACCCTGCCTTTGCTGAGATGGAATCTTCCCATGATACATTAATGGGTTATAATCTTTTAATTGTGCCGCAAGTTCTTCCAGTGGTTTTACCCATTGGGAAAACACAATCGCTTTACTATTTGTGGCCCGGACTTCTTCCATATCTGCCAACAATTGCTCCGCTTTAGAACTTGAACCAGTCCGCGGATCAAAATTACAAATCTGCTTTAATCGCATGACCAACTCAAAAACATGCTGGACAGTAGCAGTTTCGCCTAATTTATTTAAATGAATAACCCCTTCATTTTCAGCAAGATCATATGCCTGCCTTTGAGCAGGGGTAAGATCAAGAAAAACATCTTGAATAATTTTAGCAGGCATATCAGGGGCAGCTTCTTCCTTAGTCCTTCGAATAATACTTTCAGAAGTCAAGCTTGCCAACATTTTGGGAGGGGTATCTTTGGGCACCCTACCTGGATCTACAAATTCAAAAATATGAATTAAATCATCGTGACGATTTTCAATGGGAGTTCCCGTCATTGCCCAACTTCGGTCCCGCTGAACAGAACAAACAGCCTGTGCTGTTTTAGATTCTTTAGTTTTAATCCTTTGAGCCTCATCAATGACCATCAAATCATAAAAATTATTAACTGCAACCCCTTCAAGAACATCCCGGGTAAGCAATTCGTAGTTAACCAATTTCACAGCCGTATTAGAAACATTCCAAGAAACCCTACGCTCCTCAGTATTACCGCAGATAACTTCGACAGGTAAATCGGAAGCCCAAAGTTTTAATTCGCGAGTCCAATTTATAACCAATGGTTTCGGGCAAACAATCAATACATTTTTTAATAAACCGGAACGAAAAAGCAATCGAATCGACACTATAACTTGTATAGTTTTTCCTAACCCCATTTCATCAGCAATCAAAGCTGATTTTCTTGGCATTAAAAATGCAATTCCTTTAATCTGATAAGGGAAAGGCTTAAAAGGGAGGCTAACTTCTTTACCTATAAACACCTCTTCAATAGGAGGTTGTAATAAATACATCAGTCTTTCTTTAAACTGAAACATGTCCTTTAATGGTTTTACCCGCGTAAGGTTTTTTTCAAGAACAATTTCAACAGGTTCCAAAAATTCGGGTTCAAGAGTTTTAGTTTCTGCACTAAGATCCCCTGACACTTTCGGCATCACATAATTAGCAGTACCTTCTTGAGGAGTTGGAAACTTCCAACATTCTGTATTAACCTTAGGTTCAAGGTCGGGCAAATTTTTAACCCAGGGTAAATTGTTAAGCAAAGGAAAAGATCTTAAATTTAATACTCCATTTTTTGGCAGGATCTCAATGCTATTTGTCGAGACCGGCAAATCTAACTGCAAGGTAATTAATGAAAGTTCAGAAAATTCTAATTGGTTATCTTCCCCGCACGAAATTTTGGCTAAAATGTGCGGATTCATAGAAACCTCCATAAGCAAAATTAATCACTACTCATGCAATCGGATCACATGAAAATTCACTTGAGTATGTAATTTAAAACAATCAGGTTTATAAGTAAATCAGGTAGCAATCATGAAGGCTAGGTAAACGAAGTGGATTCTTACTTCTGAAAACAATAAAAAACGAAATAAACTCAAAATTAACTAAGATACAATTTTATTAATTTCTAGGGATAGGACTTTAATCAATTCTTCAATTTCTTTATCATTCGATGCAATTTTAAGCGCACATTCAATTTTTTCAGCAATTTGCGCCAACAAAGGGTAACCATAAAAACCACTTGCACCTCTTAACTGATGAAGTTCTTTTCCGAGTGCATCAAAAGATTTGGATTTATTAAAATCAATAATATTATTAATTTTAAAGACAATTGAATTAAAAAAATGCTGTTGCAAATTAAGGTTCGAATCTGAATTACTGTCACCAAACTCTAAGGCCGCAACTTTATTTTTTTCGGCAATTGGTAAAAAACAAGCTAAAGCTTCCAACAATCGCTCGCGATCAATTGGTTTGGTTAAAAATAAATCAAAACCAGCTTCTAGACATTCGATTTCATCTTGCTTTGTTGCATTGGCAGTCAATGCAAAAATCGGAATTTTATTTCCAGAATTGCGAATGATTTTTGTCGTTTCCATTCCGCCACCATCGGGCATCTGCAAATCCATTAGTATCAGATCGAAATCAGTTTGACTTAATTCCTGCAAAACTTTGGATCCAGAAGATACTGTAGTAACATCCAATCCTTCTTTTTCTAAAAGATAACGCAAATATACTTGTATATCCTCGCTATCTTCGGCCAATAATATCGAAGCGGAAGAGGGAAGAGACAAGGTGCTGGTAATGGTATTTAAATCTCGGGAATTTAAAGTTCCAAGTTTTGCAGAATCAATCACTTTATGTAAATCTTGTTCATCAATGGGAAGGTATAAAGAAAAACAAGATCCAGCTTTCAGCTTAGTTGAAACTTTTATAAACCCACCTAACAATCTGGCAAGTCGGTTAGCAATAGTCAGCCCCAACCCGGTACCCTCAATTCGTGACGAAAAGCCTTTACCAGCCCTTACAAAAGGATTAAATAAAGCTTCGATTTGTTTGTCATCCATCCCCTGCCCCTGATCTTCAACAGAAAACACTAAGCAATCCCCAGGGATATCTTCAATATGATCAATTTTAATCCGGACTTTTATTTCCCCTTTCAAAGTATATTTAATCGCATTTCCAATAAGATTTACAAGTATTTGCCTTAACCGTGTCGGATCTGTATGAAAAAGAACAGGGATAGCGCCTTCAGTAAAGGCAACCAATTTGATACCTTTTTTATTCGCCTGCAACCCAAGGGTTTCAAATACTTCTGAAATTGTATACCAGGGGGAAACAGGCAGAATATCTATATCCATTCGGCCTGCTTCAATCTTGGAAAAATCTAATATGTCTTTAACTAACTGAAGTAAATAATCTCCACTACGGGCCATAGCCCGAGACATTTTTTTTCTTTCATCAACCGAAAGTTCCAAATCTGCAAGCATGTGAGCATAACCAACAATTGCTTGAATCGGAGCACGAATTTCATGACTCATATTTGCCAAAAACCCACTTTTCACCCTGCTTGCATCTTCTGCAGCAAGTAAACGAGAAACGTTAGATTTACTTGATTGATTTTGCAATTCAAATTCGATACCAAAAATATCAAAACCATTAACGCCTTGTTCTTCATCAAAAGAAGGTTGAAACCGCCCATGAACCCAAATCCAATTTTGATCAAAATTTCGAAGTCGAAACTCCATAGAAAAATGTTTTTTTAGAAGTTTAGATGAATCAATTGCATTGATAAGATCAACTTTTTCATCTTCGTGAATCTGATCTAACCAAGACCCCATACTTTTATCGAATATCTTGATTTCCCATTCTTTGTTAAATGAAATCAACCCTAGATTTACATCCACCTTCCAGTAAAACGAAGGAAATTCAGGTTGAATCAGATTTTTAAACATCAACATTCCATGTAAAAGTCAAAATGGGTAGATGAAAATAATCATAAGGTTAGCTGCTGAATTTTCAAAGGAATATTAGGAAAAGAATGCTTCGGAAGATATTATAAACATAGTTATGGCTTCTTTTTTTTATTGGTAATAACTAATGCACTTAAATTTGTTTCTTATTCTTTTTTTAAATCAGTTGTTTTTTTCCCAAAACAATGTCCAAAGTTCGTTTTCTAAGCAAGATGTAGATTCATCAATTATTCGTGGCACTAATTTTTTAAAAAACACTCAAAAACCTGATGGCACATGGTCAGATAGCGATATTGGCCCAACAGCTTTGGCGGGATTGGCATTACTGGAATCTGGGTTAACACAAGATGACCCATTTTTAATCAAAGCAATTGCTGCTTTAAGAAAAAGCGCACTAACTACAACCCATACATATTCCATTTCGTTATGCATTATTTTTTTTGACCGCCTAAGTCAACTTGAAGATATTCCATTGATCGAATCTTTGGCAATGCGTTTACTAGCTGGGCAGACCCAATCTGGAGGCTGGAGCTATAATTGCCCCGGCCCTAGCAATGATGAATTAATACGCTTAGCAACAAGTCAGAAAAAGTTAGTGGAACTGAAAGCTACCAAAACATTTCCCAAGTTTAATAATAAAAAAACATTTGAAGATTTATCCCCTGAAGTTGCACAAGCTATAAAAGTAATTTATCAGCAAAAAGTTACCGGAAATAACAATGAGGCAGGTTCGGATAATTCAAACACCCAATTTGCAACTTTCGCATTGTGGGTATCAAGACGCCACGGAATCCCAATTAATTTTGCTTTTTCTTGTATTTTATTAAGATTCCGGGGAACACAATCTCAGGATGGAGGATGGGCATATTCTGGAAATGGAGGAGCCCAACCTTCATCTCCAACCATGACAGGGGCTGGCTTACTTTGCCTTGGATTAGCTTCTGGTTTTTTTGTTGAAATTGGAAACGAATTAAAACCAGCAGATAGAATCGATATCAGTAAAGATGTGTTTTTAGGACGAGGCCTTTTCGCATTGGGAAGTTGTATTGGCGCACCTGCAGGCAAAGGCAGGGAAGGGTTAATTCCGCGATTGGGCGAACAGGGCGGGCAAAGCTATTATTTTTTATGGTCCCTCGAAAGAGCTGCAACAGGCTTAGGCTTAGAAACAATAGGCAGAAAAAACTGGTACTCTTGGGGTGCCGAAATTCTGCTTGTCAACCAACTTCCTAATGGCTCTTGGAAAGGTGATTACTCAATTTACAACGCAGACACATGCTTTGCAATTTTGTTCCTTACCAAATCGAACTTCGCAGAAGATCTAACAACGCTTCTTCGAGGAAAAACAAATAACCTCGGCCTAGTAGAGCTTAAAAACGGTGGGGTTGGTGGTGAAGCAATTGCAATTCTTTCTAAGCAAGGAGGAATAAAAGTTGCAATTACAGGTGATGGGAAAGGAGCATCTCAAGGAAAAATAACTTACAACAACACAAACAATGAAAAAGAAAAATCCACCAAAGAAAAGACCATTTCAAAGCCTGAAGAAAAAGCGTCCCTAGATAATCTAATGAACACAAAACCAGAAAACTTTCGTGCAACTCTTGAAGAATACAAAGTAGGAAAAGGGGCAAACTATACCCAGTCTTTAACTTCTGCAATTCCCAAGCTTCAAGGGTTTCAACAATTTGAAGCAAGAAAAGCACTAGCTGAAAGGTTGGCAAGATTTAACACAAAAACTTTACTCGATTACTTAGATGATGATAATTCCGAAATTCGAGCTGCCACGATAACCGCCATAGCCCTACGAAACCAAAAAATCGGCTTGATTAAAATTGCAGCCTCTTTAGATGATAATTCAGAGTGGGTCCGAAATTCTGCTTTTTTATGCCTAAAATCACTCACTAGGAAAGATTTTGGTAACCCAAATATTTTACAGGATCCTGAAAAATCTAAAATTATACAGCTTTGGAAAACTTACATAAGTGAAAACCCTTTGTAACTATATAATTCAAATAGCGCCAAAAATTATATAAATAAAGAACCATATCCTTTTTTCTAGTAAAATATTTTTATAACAAGGATTCTTCAGGCAAAAATCAAATGTCCAAGGAAAAGCTACTATTTGTAACCGGCAAACTTGCCAGCCACTCACTTAAGGATTTACTTTCAAGAATGAAAGATTTGCTGCCATTTGATTGGGAAATCAGCACATTACCTATAAATGTTGCCGCTTTAGCAACAACCGAATGGATAAGTTCTCATTTGAAAATAACAACAAAGCCAGACAAAATAATCATCCCCGGCCTATGTAGAGGCGAAGCAAAGATTTTAGAGAATCAAACAGGTGTACCTTGCATTAAAGGCCCAAAAGATCTTCGGGATTTACCGGACTTTTTTAAAATTGGAAATTTCAATCAGAAAAATTCTGATTATGGCAAATACAACATCGAAATAATTGCGGAAATTAATCACGCTCCAGATATGTCGTTGGATGAAATTGAAACCACTGCATTCCACCTTGCCTCACAGGGTGCGGATATCATCGATCTTGGAATGAATCCGGGTACCCCTTGGAAACAAGTTGGCGAATGTGTTCAAAGACTTAAAAAACGAAATTTCAGAGTATCAATCGATAGCTTCAACCCCGAAGAGGTTTCAATGTCGGTGAAAGCAGGTGCCGACTTAGTTTTAAGTATCAACGAAGATAATCTTGAAATTGCAAAACATTTGGAATGTGAATTTGTTCTTATACCAAAAGAACCTGGTAAACCAGAAACTTTGCAGAAATGTGTTGAAAAATTACTGAGCTGGAATCGGAAATTTAGAATCGATTCAATTCTGGAACCAATTGGGCATGGTTTCGCAAAATCATTGCTAGGATATTATAAAGCCCGAGAACTTTATCCTAATATTCCAATGATGATGGGAACGGGAAATGTAACTGAATTAACAGATTCAGATTCAGCAGGCATTAATACGATATTGATTGCAATTTGCCAAGAACTGAACATCCAAAGTGTTTTAACAACATCAGTAATAAACTGGTGCCAAACTTCTGTCAAAGAAATCGATCTAGCCAGAAAACTTATGTATCACGCTATCACAAAGCAAGTAATACCGAAACGCTTAGAACCTGCATTAATTTTATTAAGAGATCCAACTTATCGAAAACATGGAATCGAAACTTTGAATCGATTTAAGTCGGAAATAAAAGACAAAAATTTCAGAATATTTGCAGAAGAAGGTTTGATCCACATAATGAATAAAAACATTCATTTAAAAGGCCAAGACCCTTATAAACTAATCGAGGAAGTAAAACGAACAGAAAAAATTGATGAATCGCATGCTTTCTATTTAGGCTTTGAACTTTGCAAAGCTATGACTGCAATTACGCTTGGCAAAAATTATACTCAGGATCAGGAATTACAATGGGGGTTTTTAACTAGAGAAGAAACCATACATCGCAATCCAATGGCTGATAAATAAGTGAAATAAAGGCTTTATGATCCAAGAAATGATTAAAAAGTGATAACACCTTACATCCAGAAAATAAGTTTAGATATAAGCCCAAGGGAAGCTTTTTTAAGATTACAACATCTTTCTGGATTATTGTTTCTTGAAGGAAACACCAGCACCAGCGATTTTGCTTTTATAACTGCGGACCCATTTAAATTTTTAGAACAACAAGCGACTACAAACCAGCAACAGCAAGGTACTATTTTAGAAACCCTAAAGACCGAATACCGTCGCTGGAAAATCAAACCCAGTGAAGGAGTTCCGCCTTTTCAAGGTGGAATTGCAGGGCTATTTGGATATGGCCTCTCAAAACAACTTGAAAAGTTACCTTCCGATGGCAGTGCGTTTATATCTTCCCCCGACTTATCAATCGGGTTTTATGATTGGGTTTTATCGTTTGATTTAAAAACTAAACAAGTTTGGTTGGTATCAACAGGGTTTCCTGAAACTACAGAACACCTACGAATATTAAAGGCCAAGAATCGCGCAGAAATGGTGGTCAAACTATTGCAAACCCCTGCTAACAATGAATTGGTAAATTTCACTCAAAAAGAATTAGGCTATGATGCTCCTAGTAATTTATTCAGGTTGTTTGAACAAGAACACTTTTTTTGTGACAACTCCGCAATTGAATACATAAAAAGCGTCGAAAAAAGTATTGAATACATTAATGCAGGAGACTCTTTTCAGATTAATTTGTCACAACGATTTTGGCATCCAAAATTTTGTGATGACCGCTTACTTTACGAATTACTTTCAAATACTTCACCTGCCCCTTTTTCATGCTATCTGCCCACATCAATGGGAAATATTTTAAGCGCATCTCCTGAAAGATTTCTGACTCTGCGAGATAATAAAATAATAACCAGCCCAATTAAAGGAACGAGGCCCAGAGGTAAAACAGAAAAAGAAGATTCCCAACTCGCTTCTTCACTTTTAAATAGCCCAAAAGATAGAGCCGAGAATGTCATGATCGTCGATCTCCTTAGAAATGATTTGGGCAGAGTTTGTTCTTTTGGAAGCATTAAAGTGGAAGAACTTTGCAAACTTGAAAGCTACTCTAATGTACATCATTTAGTTTCCAAAGTTACGGGCCACTTAAAACCAGAACATGATGCATTAGATTTATTACTTTCATGTTTTCCTGGCGGATCTGTAACAGGCGCCCCAAAAATCCGATCAATGGAAATCATATCCGAGTTGGAAACATCACCACGGGGAATTTATTGTGGCAGCGCAGGGTATCTTGGTTTTGATGGATCCATGGACACCAATATTTTGATACGAAGTATATTTTCATCAGGAAAATGGTTGCAATTTGGTGCTGGAGGCGGCATTGTTGCTGATTCAAAACCAGAAGATGAATACCTTGAAACTTTAAACAAGGCATCAGGGATTATTAAAGCGATTCGCTCGCACCCGGATTCCGTTAAATTGTTTCAGTTATAGTACGCAGATTTATTGCCTGATGCGTTGAAACTGAAATCATTACCGCTTCGCACAACGCAATAGTTAGAAGATTATCCCTGCCACTGATTTCTGGCTCGGTGCCCAATTCAACCGCTCGCAATAATTGAGCCATCGTACCAATAAAAGCATCTGGGAACCAAACTTCAGTCCACGCTGGGGAATGCCACTTACCGTTATCGCTAACGGTAGAGAACTCCAGGGTACTTGGTATTTTATGAGGGTATTTTGGCCAGCCAATGGTACCTTTTGCAACACCAAGAGTACCTTCAATGCGCCAACGGATATAAATGTCCTCGCCAGCACCTTCCTTGGCAGGTCCGGTCCAAACATCATCCCAAGAAGAAGCGCGGGTTCCGGAATCATACTCGAGAATGTACAAATTTATGCCATCGGTATGTGAAAACTTAGTTCTAGGGTCTTTGGTAGTGCTAGCAAAAATCCGGTCTGGGTTACCCAACCAATAACGAAAAGTGTCTAAATGATGAATACTCATGATAAAAGTGGAAAGCGACTTTAAACCTTGTGCCCATGGCATCCAATGTGGAATAGCCCGCATTTCTATGGTGGCAAGAACTACATCACCAAGTTTCCCTGAATTTAAAAGAGCTTTTGCAACCCTTACTGACTGATCAAACCGCATATTTTGATTCACAGCAAGGGTGATCGCTTTTTGATTACAAATATTAACCAAGTTTTTTGCAGTTTCAAGATCCATCGCAAGAGGTTTTTGAGCTAAAATCCCGCGCAATTTTTTAGATCGCTCAACAGCCTTCTTTACTATTTCTGGTTGAACTTCAGGAGGGACCGCAATATCTAAAATATCAAAATCACCATACTCAAGCATCTCATCAATTGAATCAAATGCTGTGGGGATGTCATGAGTTAATGCTACTTCTCGAGCTTTATCTGCAGATCTTGAAGCAATGCAAGTAACATTGAATCCTGCTTTTTTATAAGCAGGAATCTGACAATCCTTCATGATAAACCCGGCACCTATGCACCCAATCTTAAAATCAGTTTTCAACGGGAGAATCGGTAGCCTAGAATCCACAAGACACTTTATAAAGTTATCCACAAATGGTTCCTACAATCATGAAACAGAATTGGAGATAACTCTTAATTCCCTTGGCAATGGAAACTGCACATGTTCTTCCCGGATGATTCTATTTTCGACTTGGGCATTATAATTAACCCTGAGCCAGTCTACACATTCTTCAACAACATCTTCCGGAGCACTTGCACCCGCAGTGATCAAAACTATTTGAGCATCAACCAACCATTCATTTTTTATTTCTTTTACAGAATCAATTAAATAAGCAGGCTTCCCTAAGGTTATTGCAAGCTCTGAAAGTCGCATGCTGTTAGAGCTGTTTTGACTTCCTAGAACAATAACAAGATCAACTTCAGGAACAAGTTCTTTAACAGCTTCCTGCCTATTTTGGGTTGCATAACAAATATCATCCTTCGAGGGCCCAATGATACTTGGAAATTTCTTCTTCAAAACCTTAATAATATCCTGCGCTTCATCGACACTTAAAGTTGTCTGAGTTAAAAACGCAACCCTAGCACCTTCAGGAAGAATCAAATTGTTTGCACTTTGAACATCTTGTACAAGCACAATACTTCCAGGAGCTTCCCCCATCGTGCCTAATACTTCGTCATGGCCTTCATGCCCGATCAAAATTATCGTATATCCCTCACTGGCAAATTTTACAGCTTCTTTATGAACCTTGGTCACTAATGGACAAGTAGCATCAATAGCAAGTAAATTTCGTTTTTGAGAATCTAACCTGATCGTAGGCGAGACACCATGGGCACTGTATAAAACAGTTGAACCTTCAGGAATATCATCAATTTTATCAACAAAGACGACGCCTTGTTTGCTGAAGCGTTCAACGACTGGCCGATTATGAACAATTTCGTGATAAACATAAATAGGCGAGCCAAATTTCACCAATGCTTTTTCGAGGCTTTCGATTGCCATGTTAACGCCAGCACAGAAACCGCGTGGATTTGCCAGAATCACTTTCATTTGGAATCTCTCCTCCCTGTATTAACTAGGCTATAGTACCAAAGTATTGTAGCAGGGCAACCAAAGAAAATGCCGCGACGGAAGAACCGGTCGCGGCAAAATAAACTAGATTAATTAAAAGATCAGTCGTACTTAACGCCACCCTTCGCAGGAACAATCCACTTCTTTCCATCTTTTTCAAGCACAACACCTTTCACTGAACCTTTTGCAGGACCATTGCAAACCGTATCATGGTAAGACTCGGCTTTGCCATTATCCTTTAGATAGTAAACCACTTCTTTGCCATCTACTGAAACCTTTATAGCATGGCCACAATCAGCGGTTTCATTTAATGCACACTTGGTGCAATTAATTTCACCCTTAAGAGTAACCTCTTTAGCAGGTTTATCGGCAGCAGAAACCATACCGATAGAAAACATCAAAGCAAAAGCAGCAAGCCCAAGAATTCGCATAACTTTCTCCTTAGGAAAATAGGGAACAGAATTTGATTATACCATTTAATATTTTTATTCCATATCAAAGTTTCAAACAAATGATAATTACCCCCAAGAAGTGTTGACATCTTCGAAATCGGCAATATTATTACCATTTAGTACCTAGGTTTAACAAAAATGAATGCTCTACATAAAGCTGAGGCATTGATAGAGGCACTGGATTATTTCAGGGCCTTTAGAAAAAAAATTATTGTTGTTAAATTAGGCGGAAGCATCATGGATGATTCCGTTTGCCTAAACAGCACCTTGGCAGACTTAGTTCTTATGGAAACTGCTGGCATGTTCCCTGTTTTGATCCATGGCGGGGGCAAAGCAATCGACCAAGCGATGGCTAAACATGGCCTCCAACCAAAAAAAATTGCTGGCCGTAGAATTACTGATGATGACACCCTTGCTATTGTCAAGGATGTGCTTACCAATGAAACCAATGCTGATATCGTCAGACGGATCAGGAATCTTGGTGGCAGAGCTATCCCCCTTCATACTGGGGCAATGCAAGTGCTTTGGGGCAAAAAATGGTTACTGCCCACGGGAAACGGTTTTACTGATCTTGGGCATGTTGGCATTGTTGACAAGGTAGACAACAATCTTATTTCAGATTTTATAAGTGCTGGGGTAATACCGGTAATACCATCGTTAGCAATTGATGAAAAAAACGCATGGCTAAACATCAATGCAGATACTGCGGCTTGCGCTGTAGCAATGAGTTTAAAAGCTGAAAAGCTTGTCTTTCTTTCTGATACCCCAGGAATACTTCGAGACCGAAAAGACCCTACATCGTTGATCACCAGTCTTAATCAAAAAGATTGCAAAGACCTAATTGAAAAAGGGATTATTGATTCTGGCATGATTCCGAAAGTTGAAGCTTGCTTGGATAGCTTACAAAAAGGCGTCGGTAAAACTCACATGATTGATGGCAGGCAGAAACATTCTTTACTTCTTGAAATATTTACCAAACAAGGCACTGGAACTGAGATTACACTAAATTAGTGTTTAATTAACATTCCAAGAAAAGGACTACTATGAATTCCAACTTGTTGAACAGTTACAACAAGTATGTAATTGCAAATTACAAAAAGTTTCCTGTTTGTCTGGTTCGAGGTGAAGGTTCTAGGGTTTGGGATGACGAAGGAAATGTGTACCTAGATTTGTTTCCCGGTTGGGGATGCGGATTGCTGGGACATTGCCCACCATTAGTCGTTGAAGCGGTAAAAAACCAAATAGGCAAACTTATCCATGTACCAAATTCATGGTATACAGAACCTCAAGGCATGCTTGCGGAAGCACTCGCCACCAGAACGGGATGGGGCGGCCAATGCTTTTTCTGTAATAGCGGCACAGAAGCAAATGAAGCTGCAATTAAAATTGCAAGGCTTCATGGTGGCCCAGGAAAATACAAAATTATCACTGCATTGAATAGCTTTCATGGTAGAACTTTTGCTGCGCTTAGCGCAACAGGGCAACCGAAATACCATCAAGGATTGGAACCGATGCTGCCCGGGTTTAATTATGTGCCATTCGGCGATCTAGAAGCGACTCGCCAGGCAATTGATGCAGAAACCTGCGCCATCATGATTGAACCAATTCAGGGTGAAGGAGGAATCAATCTACCGCCAGCCGGCTACCTTGAAGGATTGCGCACAATTTGTGATGAATATAAATTAATGCTGATATTTGACGAAGTACAAACGGGAACCGGGCGAACAGGCAAGTGGTTTGCGCATCAAAACTGGGATGTTATACCGGATTGCGTTTCCTTGGCCAAAGGCCTAGCAGGGGGCGTGGCATGTGGTGGTCTGATAGCCAAAGAAGAATTCGCAGCAAAACTTAAACCAGGAACCCATGCTGCAACATTCGGAGGAAATCCAATCGCTTGTGTAGCAGCACTTGCAACCATAGAAACAATTGAAAACGAAAACCTTCTTGAAAGAGCGGTTTTAATAGGCGAGCGCTTTAAAACCAAGTTTGAATCCTGGAAAACGAAATGTTCCATGATTACCGATATCAGGATTTCAGGCGCAATGATTGGACTTGAGTTTTCAGAAGATGCCTCGCACCTCGTACAAAAATGTTTGGAACAAAAATTATTGATTAATTGCACTCATAACACGGTAATTCGTTTATTACCGGCCCTCAACATTTCTGATGCTGAGATCGATGAAGGGTGTGACATACTTGAGAAAATCATTCTTGGATAACCTTTTTGGTTGCTGCCCAATCCTAACATGCAATCTTAGTTATAAATGGTAACGCAAATGAAGCATTTACTTTCTTTACTTGAATACAACGAATCGGAATTCGTTAAGGTTCTTGAATTAGCAGAAAAGATCAAAGCAGACTGGGCAAAAGGAAAAAGACCAGACCTCTTACCGAGAAAGGTTATTGGACTGATCTTTGAAAAGCCTTCGCTTCGAACCAGAGTAAGTTTTGAAGCTGCAATGATGCAAATGGGGGGGAATTCGATTTTTCTTGGCACCTCGGATGGCCAGATTGGAGTTCGAGAATCTGTTGCAGATTTTGCCCAAACGATCTGTCATTATGTTGACGCAGTTGTGCTACGAACTTTTTCCCACGCAACCGTTGTAGAATTTGCTAAACACTCCTCCGTTCCAGTAATCAACGGGCTTAGCGACCAATTTCATCCCTGCCAGTCTATTTCAGATATCCTTACAATTCGCGAGGCTTTTGGACCAAAATCAGGCAAAACTGTTGTTTTTGTAGGCGATGGCAATAATGTCTCGCGGTCGCTTGCGATTGGATGCGCCTTGGTTGGCTACAACTTTATTCTTACAGGACCCAAGCTTTACCATTTCGACAATGATTTTATACATTTGTTTTCAAAACGATTCCCCAAAGCTGTCTTAATTCAATCCACCGATCCGAATGAAAGTGTTAAAAACGCAGATATACTTTACACAGATGTATGGACTAGCATGGGTCAGGAAAGTGAAAATGAAAAACGAATCAAAAAATTCAAGGACTTTCAAATTAACGATCGTTTAATTAGCAAAGCTCCAAAGCACTGCAAGTTCATGCATTGTCTGCCTGCCCACAGGGGCGAAGAGGTAGCAGGTTCTGTTATTGATGGCCCGGCAAGCATCGTATTTGAACAAGCAGGTAACAGGATGCATGCCCAAAAAGCAATTTTACTCGATTTGATTCTTGGTTCAAAAAAATAACTTACAAAGGTTAGGATTCCCAACATGCGTATTGATGGAAGAAAAGCGAATGAATTAAGGCCCTTGCGTTTCAAACGAAATTTCACCAAGCAGGCCCCTGGAAGCGTTTTGGTTTCCTGTGGTAAAACAACTGTTCTTTGCACCTGCACCATTGAGCAATCTGTTCCGCCTTTTTTATTAGGCAAAGGAAAAGGTTGGCTATCTGCAGAATACTCCATGCTTCCTGGAAGCACAGGACGCCGTAAGCCCAGAGATCGATCTGGGAAAGTTGATGGGCGAAGCGTAGAGATTCAAAGACTCATCGGCCGAAGCCTACGAGCTATTGTAAATTTAGAAAAACTTGGAGAACGAACCCTTTGGATTGATTGTGATGTTTTAGATGCAGATGGAGGCACAAGAACAGCCAGCATAAATGGCGCTTTTGTAGCCCTAGTTGATGCATTGCGTTCACTTGAAAAGAAACCCTCCGACAAACCCCTTGCACCTATTAACGAAATTTTAAAAGATAGCATTGCAGCCATCAGTATTGGTATTGTTGACAGTAAGGTACTACTAGACCTTTGCTACGAAGAAGATGCAGGGGCCGAGGTTGACAGTAATCTTGTAATGACAGGTAGCGGAATGTTCGTTGAGGTACAAGGAAGTGGTGAAGAATCAGTATTCGATCAAAAACAACTCGACAGCATGTTAAGATTGGGCAAACAGGGGATTGGGGAAATAAAATTAGAGCAAATGAAGGCCTTAGGAAGTAATTGGCCTATAGACTAATTTATATTTATTTGTTATCAGACTCGCATCTAATGACTAAAGTTGTTGTTCGGAAAAGCCGGGCACAAGGTTTTGGTTAATTAAATGGAGGTCAAGATGCGTCTTTTTGCATCCGTAATTCTAAGTACTTGTATCTTTGTAGTTTCAAGCATAGCCAACACGACCACTTCAAAGAACCCTTACCCATTAACAGTTGAAGCAGGCACTTGGCTGATATGCTGTGCCAGTTATTCAGGGGTCGATGCCCCTGAATTATCGAAACAACTTTCAGAAATCCTCAGATCGAGAGATAACCTTACCCCTTACATTTTTAATTATGGTGAGGAAGAAAAGAAAAAACAAATTGCAGACTTCGAAAGACGTCAAAAAATGAGTCCAGAATTAAGGCAACCGATGAAATTCACCAGAGTTTCAGAACAATGCGCAGTATTACTAGGTGGCAACAAAGATATTGAAGATGCCCGTAAAAATCTCGAGAAGATAAAAAAACTTCCAGTTCCTGACTTAAAACTAGAAAATGGTAAAGAAACTGCTGATGTAATTAACATTTATGTTCCAACCGCAGACAAAAAAGGCGCTGAAATCCGCAGAGAAAGAGTAAACCCCTTATCACGAGCTTTTGTTGTAAGAAACCCACTCGTGCCAAACCAAACTATTGCAAATAACAAACCAGACCCAGTTCTTAAAACTCTCAACGCAGACGAAAAATACAGCCTTTTGAAAAATTCAAAATCCGTTACCTTAGTAGTTAAAGAATATAATGGCTCTGCAGTTCTTCAATCTACGAAAGCAGTAACCACCTCCTTCATGGATAAGTTATTTGGAAGTAGGCAAGGCGATATGTTAAGTGCAGCGGCATTGCAGGCCCATGAAACAGCTCGGGTTTTACGAAAATTGGAATTTGACGCATATGTTTTGCATACTCGAACAAGCAGTATTGTAACCGTAGGAGGTTTTGATTCACGAGAAGACCCAAACATTGCAAAGATTCAAAAAGCCATTACCATGCTCAAAATCTCAGCCCTTGATCTATACACCAATCCATTACCGATGGATGTACCAAAGCTTTAAGAATTACTTATTTAAAACGAAGCCCGACTTAATTGGTCGGGCATTTTTATTTGCATTCGGATTATTACCAACCATAAATACATCTAAACATAGTTCTTCATCTGTATGAGGGCTGGAATGGCATCCATGATTGAATATTGGAATTAAAGTTATTACTAAAAGTATGAAATACAAAAAAACACTTTCAATGGTTCTAAGTTTAATAAGCGATTGAGCTTCGTTTTTTTTAACCGGGGTTGGCAGAATACACAAATTACATTTTAAAAGTTTCATGGCTTAAGCTGCTGATAAAATCAAATATATATCAAACATTAGAATAAACTTTCCCTTACCACTTACAATTAATTTAGCAAAAATAACAACATTTATTTCCCGATAAATTATAAAAACCTGACTAACCCAAATTATTGAATAATATATACCAAAGCTTTGTTTTTAAATATCTGGATAACAACACCATGAGCAATACAAATATTTTAGTGATAGAAAGAAAACATATCCCAGAACCAATTTTAAAACATGGTTTTAATCCTGCATCTGAAAGCATGGTAAAAACTATACTTGAAAATCCAAAACTAATGTTCATCGAAAGAAATTTAGCTGAAAATGACCCGAACTATAAACAATTGATTCCTTATGTAGTTTTTCAAAGCCCCAAAGGTTTTTTCAACTATCAACGAGGAAAAACTAGTTCAGAAACCCGACTTAGGCTACTGCGCTCCCTTGGAGTTGGGGGACACATTGAAAAACAAGATGGCGATATAGGACAAAACTGTTATTTAAAAGGACTTTGGCGAGAACTCGAAGAAGAAGTAGGGGTGGCCCCTTCCAACAATATTAAACTTTTAGGTTTTATTAATGACGACACCAACGAGGTAGGAAAGGTGCACCTAGGAATCGTTCACTTATACCAAATGGAAACTTCAAACTTGGAATCACAAGAACATAATTTGATTGACTGCAAATTCTCAAACATGTTAGAGATCAAAGAAACGGAAGAATCTTTTGAAACTTGGTCCCGCCTTCTATTGCCTTATCTTGAATCGTAAAACTATTTGGGAATATTACTCGAAAAATCCAAAACAAAACCATCACTCTTGCCAGTTTCAATCCAAGAAGAATATTTATTTTTAAGGATACTTTTTCTTTCATCAATTTCCTGAGTTGCGACTTTTTCGTCCTTGGATAAAGGAGTCCATATTATTTTAAAAAGGTGTTTTTCAGAATAGATCAAAACAGAACCATCTTTTAACACCACCAAACAATCTTTGGGTAATACCACCCCAGACAAATAACCTAGAATTTTAGAACACAAAACAACCTGATCACTTTTCCACTGGACTCCCGCTTTATCTGTTGGGAAAGGTAAAGGATTAGCATAAACAGGCAATCCAACTTGCACGGCATTTTTTGGCAATATAATACCATTCACATCAACCACTCTAAAATTCCCCGTTGTTTCAAACTGATCTTTTATAGGGGATAAGGGAACTATCAACGCAGGGGTTCGAAATTCCAAGATCACCTTTAAATTTATCGGTCCGTCTCTTTGTACATCAACAACTTTGAAAACCCAAGGGTGAAGCTGAAAAGCTAAAAAAACCTTCCCCAATATACCCTCTTCTAACAAATCCAAATCTTCTTTCAAATTCCCAAGATAACGAACTTCATTAAGAAATTCTTCTTTAGATAACGCACTAGGGAACGGGCAGTTAATATTTGAAAGCGGCATTAAAGAATTATGACGGGAAACAATCAAACGGTTAAACGAGTAATCGGCTTTGGATAAAATTAAAATTAAAAAGCCACAGGACACAAACGATAAGATGATAACAAAACAAAATCCAATCCAAGAAAAGATAAATTTTTTCACAATATGATCCGAGTACAACTTAGTTACCAGATGGTGATTTCGAGTTCCAGATCCACATTGAATCTTTCGCGAATCCCTTGTTTGACTTGCTCGATTAATCTTAAAACATCTTCAACCACAGCATGAGGATGAATTACAATATAATTTGAATCACGATCACAGATTTCAGCACCGCCAACTCTGGCTTTTTGAAATCCCCCCTGCTCCATTAAAGATGAAGCAGTGAGTCCCCTTGGGTTTTTAAATATTTTTCCTGCATAAGGAACGCCAAGTGGCAATTGAATTTTTCTACTGATCCAAGCTTTCCGCAATCTTTTAACAATAGATTCGGTCTTATCATGATCAAATGCAAATTCAACGCTTAAAATCACCGGATCTCTAAGATCATTTCCTTTATCACTAAAAGAAATTTCTTCCTTATCTCGAATTTGAAGATTACCAAGAGAATCCAAGACCTCAATTTTTCTAACAAATCTTGAAATCGGACCGGATTTATCACTGGTATTTGAAAGTAAAGCCCCACCGATGGTGCCTGGTATTCCAATGAGTGTTTCAAATCCTGCCATGTTGTTTTGGGAGCAAAAAGTGATGGCAGAAAAAATTGAGGCCCCTGCCCCCATACGAACCGTATTCCCCAGATTTTCAAATCCACAAAAAGCGGGATTCGTCAATTTAACAACAACGCCAGAAACCACGGCACTTCGAACAATGAGGTTACAACCGTTTCCCAAGATTCGGAATGGAATTTTATTAGCCTGACAAACCTTAAAGAGTGCTGCTAATTCTTCTTTGCTGCGGGGTTCTGCCAGGTACTCGCAAACCCCGGCTAATCCCGAAAATGTATAGGGAGACAAAGACGAAGATTTCTTCAAAATAGATTCAAATTCCGTTAAACATTTCATGTCTATTCCCATGTATATTTACACAAAAAAATTAAAAGCAGGATATCTCAATTAATACTAACATACCATAGTAGATAGGGAACTGAAGCACCCTCTAAATTAAAAAAGGCAAAGTTCCAACCTATTATAGCTTCCTAATTCCATGGAGATATTTTATGAATTCCAAGGCGATCAAAGAACTTATTAATTATCCAAGTGCTGTTTTAGTAAGTGGGGGCTTAGATAGTGCGATTTTACTCGCAGATATGGTTAACAGGAAATCTCCCATGGTATGGCCTATTTTCATTCGATGCGGGCTGTATTGGGAAAAAATCGAATTAGAATACCTAAAACGATTTCTTAGTACTATTAAAGCACCCAACTTAGGCGAACTAATAATACTCGATGTTCCCGTAAATGATTTGTACAAAAATCATTGGAGCCTGACTGGGATTAATGTTCCGGATTTAGAATCCCCAGATGAAGCTGTTTTTTTACCAGGAAGAAATGTTCTTCTGACAACGAAGGCTCTTTTATGGTGCAATCTTAATCAAGTTAGTAGCCTATCCTTGGCTGTTTTAGAATCTAACCCATTCCCTGATGCAACAGATAGTTTTTTTCTTGCACTGGAACAGGCCATCAATGAATCCGTTTCCGGAAATGTCAAATTGCTAAAGCCATATTCAGGAATGCATAAAACAGAAGTTTTAAAATTAGGTAGAAATGCGCCTTTGGAGCATACATTCTCCTGCATTAACCCAACCAATGGCCTCCATTGTGGAAAGTGCAATAAATGCGCTGAAAGGATAAATGGTTTTATCCAAGCTTCGATGAAAGACCCAACTTCTTACTTCTAACAACACTTATGTTTTATTTAACCTAAATGCAAAAATTCAAACTAATCTATTGGGTATTTAACAACAAAAGTATGCACCAAATTAAATGTTTTTTCACGAATAGAAATCAAGTTGTGAAAAACGAAATGTTATAATAGCATCTTAAAGAAAAAAATCACGGGCCTCGCTTCCAAGCACGAGTCACAAGATTTTCAAGAAAAACACCATAAGTCTGATTGGCAGAATCAAGACTAATTGCCAATCCTGTAACAATATGTAGATCAGGATTAGGGTTAACTTCGATCACATAGATAGTATCATCAGAAGAAACACGCATATCAATTCTTCCGTAATCACGAATACCAAGCGCGATATAAGCGCGTTTAACCGTATCTTTAACTTTCACTAGTAATTCAGGAGTAAGCTTGGCTGGGTATTCATAAGGCGTGCCCTCAAATTCAAGGGATTCAGGCTTCCATTTGGCATCATAAGAAATAATAGGCCAAAGACCTTTATTTCGAATGGTAAAATGGATTTCTGAAGGAGCAAGAACAATAATCTCAGGGTCTTCAATAACAGCAGCAGTAAGTTCCCTGCCATCAATAAACTGCTCAACTAAAACAGGTGGCCCATAATTTTTGAGCAATAACTTAACCCGCTCTACCAGATCATTTTGACATGTTACCACGCTGCCCTGATCAACCCCGATGCTCGCATCTTGGGTCGCTGGCTTAACGATAACCGGCCAACCCAAGTTGTTTTCAGGAACAATTGCATTATTAACCCAAAAAAAGCCAGGAGTGGCAACGCCAAAAGATTGCAGCACTGCCTTGGCTAAGGCTTTATTTCTACCAACTGCAAGTGCTTGCGATTTAGACCCCGTAAATGGAATTTTCATCCATTCCAGAAGGCCTGCAAGGTGAACTTCCGTTTCAGTAAAATCGGCAAAACCTTCAAACATGTTGAAAACGATATCAGGCGGATCAGAATTTAACCTTTGGATCAGTGGTGCCAAATCTCTGGCAAGACCAAATCTTTCAAAACGAACCCCTTGCTCAGCAAGTGCATTTTCAATAATTTCAACCGTCTCGATTACTTCATGCTCAGAATCAGCATCAGGATGATCCAATGGCAGAACAGGGATGTTATGAAGTATCATCACTTTAAATGGTGATTGAGGAAGAACAACATTATCAGGCAAATTTTCGTTCATATTAAAAGTGTATAAGTTTGAAACAAGATGTAAAAGAAAAAAGTAAGGTGTAAAAACTAGAGTTTCAGCCTTTTCGATGATGCTTCAAAAATAGAAAGGATCAATTTTTCATAAGTCCAACCCATTCCCTTGGCAATCAAACCAAAATCACTGGTTACTGGATTAAGACCGGGTAGAGGATTTGCTTCAATAAAAACAGGTTGATTAAAAGCATTAAGGCGGAAATCAATTCTGGAAAAATCTTTGCATCCCAAAGCCTTAAAAGCGTTTATTGCACTATTATACAACGCATCAAGAACTTCTGTTGAAATTTTTGGGGGCACATTATAATCAACCCTGGTTAGGTAATTCCTTTTTACTTCCAAACTATAAATGAAAAATTCATCCTTTATTTTTGGAACGATTTCCATTGCTCCGATTACACTTAACTCATCACCATTACCAATTAAACCAACCGTAATTTCAGTTCCTGGCAAATATTCTTCAACGATTACAGGTTGGTCATACCCCTTTAAGGCTTCATTTAATAAGGCACGAAGCTGCTGGTGAGACTTAGCAACAGCCGAATCGCGAATTCCTTTACTAGAACCTTCCCAAGCAGGTTTAACAACAACTGGGAAAGCGAATTTAATAGGAATAGCATCAAAATCAAAATTTCCAGAGGTAAAAACTGCACCTTGCGGAACCTTTACTCCCGCATCGGAGACAATTTTTTTAGCTACATCCTTATCCAAACCAACACAAAGGGTAAAAGGATCAGAACCGGAATAAGGAATACCAAGAATTTCTAATAATGCTGGAACCCTTGATTCTCTGGCCCTGCTTGTGCCACGCCCTTCAGCAAAATTAAAGACAAAATCAGGACGATCTTTAATTAAGGCGGCAGGCAATTCCTGGGACTCAGCAAAATATACGATTTGATGATTTTTAGTAGCTAAAACTGCCCCGATCGCATGCATTGTCTCTGGTGAATCAAACTCTTCCTCGAAATCATCGGAATGTGCATGTTTGACTACTCCAGATTTCAAGTTACAAATAATCCCAATTTTCATGATACGCTCCAACAACAAAAAAAGCCGCCAAGTAAACAACCTGGCGGCTTTAAATTAAACTTTAATACTTAACGTGCTTTCCTGACGGGGGAAACTTTCTTTTTAATCCCCAACTCGATCAAAGAATCTGGCACAGCATCATTTTCTGCTGAACTACTTTCATTAGAAGAGCAACCAGAGGAAGCGTCTTCTGCAGAAACAGTAGCCAAGTTCATTTGACGACGAATCATTCGTTCAGCATTTTCTGGAATCAAAGCAGATTTACTACCCTGAAGAAGTGAACTAACGCCTCGGGTTCTGCCCTTATCATTACTCTGCAAAGGCTTATCCTCTGCCTGATAACGAACAAGCATACCCTCATAATTGCGTAGTACAACAGCATCATCAGAGGCTGACACAACATAATTTGGCATTACAGGAATTTTACCACCACCATGTGGGCTATCCACAACATAAGTTGGAATGCCTAAACCAGACATATGACCACGAAGGCCTTCCATGATTTCCATGCCCTTCCAAATAGAGGTGCGGAAATGGCCAGCACCAATAACAGGATCGCAATGAAAAATGTAGTAAGGTCGCACTTTAATACGAAGTAAACCTCGCATCAACTTACGCATCGTGTCAAGGGAATCATTAACTCCCTTAAGAAGTACAGTATGGTTGTTTACAGGAATTCCTGCTTTTAACAAAGACATACAAACTTTAGCAGACTCTGCAGAAATTTCATTAGGATGGTTAAAGTGAGTCTGAACCCACACTTTCCCTACCGAAGATAAAAGATCAATCAAAGATTGATCAAAAAGCCGCTGGGGCAAAGTAACTGGAACGCGAGTTCCGATACGAATCACATCAACATGAGGAATGGCAGCTAGATTTTCCAAGAAAAATTTGAGCTTTGTGACGGGAAGGGTCAGAGGATCCCCACCTGAAACAATAACATCACGAATCTCGGAATGATCCCGTACATATTCAACCATACGCTCATCATCACGACTGACAGAATCCCAGCCACCACGAACCATGGTAGCCCGTTTGCGAGTACAAAACCTGCAGTACATTGAGCAAACATGAGTAGTTACAAGCAAAGCTCGGTCAGGGTATCGATGAGTCAACCCTGGAACAGGAGAATCCTTATCTTCTTCCAAAGGATCCGATAATTCATAACCGGAAGGATTAGTTCGCTCTAATGGGGAAGGAATCGACTGAAGCCTGATAGGATCTTCGGGATCTTCAGGATTAATAAGGGAGAAGTAATAAGGTGGAATCGCAGTTTTATACTCAGTTTCCAAAGACCCTATGGCTTCCATTTCCTCAGGGCTAAAGGTTATTAAGCCTTTAAGCTGTCTTATAGAGCGAATGGCATTTTGAGATTGCCAACGCCAGTCGTTCCATTGGTGATCCGGAACATCGCGCCAGATAGAATGACGCTTCGGCTTACCGGGAGGTTCTTCGTTATCGCTACCCCCGAATTGATCGGTGAATGGAACGGGTGCCACCTCGGCTCGCACATCGGATTCACTCATAAACCTTATAACCTCCAAAAGAACTCTGAAATCTAGCCTGTCAACTTATTGCCCAACAAATATAACACCTGTCATTTTCAGCTGCAAAAGTTAGGCACAACATGGAGCGATCATAACGATAACTTCTTAAAATACAAGAGTTTCCTTTCCCAACAAATCACTCCACAACCATATTAGTCACAATTTGAACATGACTTGTCAACACCAACAATCAATTCTGCAAACAAAAAAACATTAAGTTGAGTCTCAGCAAACAAGGAGATATTATAAAAGTGTTACTACCACCATTTAAGGAGAATGCACATGAGACTTTTTTTTTCAGCAACATTTCTAGCGATATGCATTGCTACATTTATAAGCGCAGAAGACACAAATAAACTTATTCTACAATTAAAAAACAAGGATCCTGAAATTCGAAGAGTGGCAGCAAAAACATTGGGAGAGAATGGCGCAGATGAACCAAAAATTGTTGAAGCGTTGATACATGGGTTACAAGACAAAGATACTTTTGTAAGAAGATTTTCTGCCCAATCCCTTGGAAATTTAAAAACGCAAAACAAAGATGCGATCCCTGCACTTGCGGTATTATTAAACAATTCAGAAGAGAAAAAAGAGAATCAAAACGCAGCTGCAATTTCTCTGGGGAAAATTGGGGCCTCTAGTTTCTCTGTCCTTCATTCTGCATTTTTGGACAAATCCAAGCCTACCAACATTCGCGAAAAAGCAATTGAGGCAATTGGAACCCTAGGCAAAGATGGAAAATCTGCAGTCCCTGATCTCATGGAAACCCTAAAAGATAATGATCTTCGATTTGCATCAGCAGTTGCACTTGGAAAGATTGGATCTGAAGCTAAGCAAGCAAAAGAATCCCTAAAATTAATTGTAGAAGACAAAAAACAACGGGATAAATCATTCAAGGATGCTGCTTCTGACGCCTTGAAAAACATTGGTAATTAAATTTAACCCTAGTTAGGTATTGCAGGCATGAGCTTTAACTCTTCTTCACTGCCAGATTGGCTCATGCCTGAGGGGGTCAGCAAAACTCAATGGGAATATATATCGAATCAATATATTGCAGCAAATTATGATTCCTCGCTAAAAGACAATCCAGCATTTCATCAGGATCTAAATTTTCTCGAAAAGCATTTTAACAAAGCAGGTATAATTCTTGATCTTGGCTGTGGAACCGGAAGGGTTGCAGATTTTTTTGCCAAAAAAAACTTCAAGGTATTAGGAATAGATCTTTCAGCCCCAATGCTATTGCAAGCCAGCAAAAAACAAATCAAAGGGCCACATTTATTCTTACGGGCTAATATGCTTGAACTTTCCGCCCTTTCTTCTAACTCCGTTGATTATTCTTCATGTCTTTTCAGTAGTTTTGGAATGCTTTTAGATGAAGTGCATCGAACCGTAATGCTAAATGAAATCTTTCGGGTGTTGAAACCCGGAGGTAAATTCATTCTCCATGTTCATAATTTGTGGTCCGCTGCACAAGGTTTAAAGGGGTATAGATGGCTGGTAATGGATTTATGCCGTAGATCGGGCCATTCTGTAAATTTTGGAAACAAATTGCTACCCACACACCAGGGAATCATTGGCTTGACCTTACATTTATTTACTTGGAAGGAAATTGAAACTTTACTTAAAAAAGCTCACTTTAAAATGATTGAGTTACTTCCGTTAGGTAATCAATCTTGGAAAACATGTAAATCACCGGGACTTGGGAAAAAGATTTTTGCCCATGGGTTCTTAATTGCTTGCCATAAACTGTAGCATTTGCATACACCCGAATTTCAAATACAATAACACATTAATTTAGTATCATACTTCTAACGAAATTAACGATTATACCTTTCAGTTTTAAGCAGTTTATTTAGTAAAAACGCCTATAGTTGTGGTATTTCTATCATTGAAGAATTACATTGGATTGTCTTTCATTCTTTTGAATAGGTAACTTAGCACCATGCGATTTCGATTAGTGCCTCTTGAAGGCGGTAATGCTATCGATTTAACACGCGATCTTACGGTCGTTGGCCGCAAAGAAGATTGTGATTTACGCTTGGATCATAAATCTATATCTAAGTTTCATTGTGTAATAGTAAAAATGGAAAATACACTGATACTTCGAGACCTTGGCAGCACCAACGGAACCATGTTAAATGGGAAAAAGGTACGCAGAGCAACTCTTAAAAATAATGATTGTTTAAACATTGCCAATTTACCATTTCGAATACAAATAAGTAACGAAGCTGCAGTTGAAAAAAAGCCTAATCTCGAAGGGACAATTCAAATTAGTAATCGAGAAGAGGCAATCGATGAAAAAAATACTGATGATAAGAATTCAGATTCGTGCAAATTGAAAAGCAATGATATCGTTCAAACCAACGATTTACCTGACTACTACCCAACAAATAATTAAAACTAACCTAAAGCTACTTTTAACTTTAAAAGAAAATCATTGATCATATCAAGGCTATGGAAAGCAGTGATGGAAATACGAAGCCTTGAGGAATTTTCGGGGACAGAAGGTGGGCGAATGGGTGGAACCAAATACCCCTGTTCCAATAAATTCTTAGATATCCGCATTGTTTTTTCAGCATCACCAAAAATAATAGGAATGATATGGCTTTCTGATTGGCCAATATTAAGCCCCATATCAACAAGAGTGTTCCGCAAATAACCAGAAAGGGCCTCAACCTTACCTTTTTGGCTATTATCTTTATTGATTAACTTTATTGCAGTTCTAGCTGCAGCAACACAAACCGGTGAAAGAGCAGTCGAAAATATATAAGATCGAGCTTTGTTTTTAATAAGCGTTATTATCTTCTTGTTAGCACATACGAATCCCCCCTGGGAGGCCAAAGCTTTACTTAATGTTCCTAATTTCACAACCCTACCCTTCCAATCCAAATCAAGCGGGAAAGCATCTGTCAAGCCTCGTGCACATTCTCCCGTGACCCCAGTGGCATGTGCCTCATCAAGAATCAACATGGCGTCGTTTTCTAAAGCAATTTGATAAAGTTGTTTGATTGGAGCATAGTCACCATCCATGCTGAAAAGTGTATCTGAAACAATCCATAGTTTTCTAAACTTGCCCCTATCCCGCAACAATAACTTTTGTAAATGATCACAATCTTTATGCTTGTAAAACCTTAAAGTTGCACGAGAAAGCCTACAACCATCAATAATACTGGCATGGTTCAAAGAATCGGAAAGAATCAAATCTTTAGGATGAATCAGGGCCGAGATGGTACCAAGATTAGCACCAAATCCACTGGAGAAAACAAGAGCATCATCAAACCCTTCCCAGTGTGCAAGTTCTCGTTCTAGAGAACGATGTAAGTGGGTATAACCGGAAACCAAAGGTGAAGCCCCAGCACCAGCTCCATAAGAATTCAGTGCCTTTGAGGCAGAACGAATCACAGCAGAATGTTTTGAAAAGGCTAGGTAATCACTAGAGGCAAAATTGACCAGTTTATTTTTACGATAAACAATAGAACCATCAGGGCAGAAAACAAGTGCCCTTCGAAATCGTTTTAAACCAGCATTTGAGATAAGATCCAACTCATGTTGGACCCAGTCTAAATGACCAATAGATTTAGGAATTTCCAATGTCATGCAGGCCCAAGGTTAAAAGTTCAGCACGGGAAGTTGCAGGAGTGAGCCATTCATTGGATTGCGGGGAATTTTCAGAGGCTGGAATCCATTCATCCAAATCCCCAACACGATCGTCCTGCCATTCGAGTTCTAGATCTTTAATCATTTGCAAATCTTCTTGATTAGCCCGGCCGTAAGTGGAAAAATAATTACTAATAAGACCGCTAGTGCCCCCGACATAAAAAATCCAACTTTGAAGATCACGCAGATTATTTCCCCGACCACCCGCAACTTTCAAATCTTGTTTTGGAAGGATCAAGCGCATGACTGCAATAATTTTTAAAATTTCCATTGGTTTAAGTTTTGGCTCATTTTCCAGAGGTGTGCCAGCAATAGGGTGAAGAAAATTAAGTAGAACAACATACGGGTTAAGTTCTTTCAAGCTAAACCCGAGGCTGACCCGGTCATCAACACTTTCCCCCATTCCAAAAATACAACCACAGCAAGCCTCAAGGCCGACTTTCTGTACACTCTTTACTGTATCAACACGATCTTGCCAAGAATGAGTAGTAACAACCTTGGGGTAAAACTCTTTTGAAGTTTCAAGATTATGATTACTTCTGCGGATACCAGCGGCTTTTAAATCTCTGGCTTGGGATTCATTTAAAGAACCAAGTGTGGCGCAATGGGTTATGCCATCAACTTTCTTCATGGAATCAATGGCTTCCATTATTTTACGCCATTCTTTTTTATTAGGCCCCCTAACACTGTTAACCATTCCAAAAGCACTGGCACCGTTACCTCGAGTACTAGCACAGGCTTTTTCAACATCATCACCATCCATCATAGGGTAAGCGTTAACATCGGCATCATAATGAGCGCTTTGGGCACAGAATTTACAATCTTCACTACAGTTCCCAAATGGGGGGGGAAGAATGCTGCAAAAAGTGACTTTATTACCATGAAAATGCTTAAGAACTTTATTGGCAGCATAAAACAAATCATAAAGTTCGCCACCTTGCACAAGGAGAAGTTGCTTGGCTTCATTCCTTGTAATATTCCCACCGGAAATAATCCGATTCGCAATAGCAAGAAAATCAATTGAAGAATGCTGCAACATATATGACTCCTCAAAGCGAAAAGAATATAGTCATAAAATCCAACGGAATCATTTTACGAATTTTTGCGACTAGGCATACAAATAAGAACTAAAATACCAACAGAAGAAACAAAGGCGAACACCCCAGAAAACAAATTACGAGTATAAGTTTTGTCCCCGGGTTCAAATTCTGATGAAGTGGGAGTATTTGGAACTTGTGCATAAATAGAACTGTTGCAAAACAAAAAAAATGAAAGCAAAAGTATTCTAATAACCATACTTAATTTCTTTGATGGATTAACTAGCATTGCGCCAAGGGTTTTTAAACCATGTTCCAGGACTTGAATAAGCAGAATTTTCATTCTGGGATCGAAACCTTTCTTCTTCCTGCATGAGACGCCATTTTCTCTTGCAGAAATACTTTGTTAAAAAGTACTGGATAATCGTACCAAATACAACAAATCCAATACAAACCACATCAATAAAGCTCGCTTGTTTATCAACAATTAAAGAAGAATCCAAAGCTTTAAATCTATCAAGCAATGCAATAATACCATAAGCCGAGGCAAGGGTACCAAGTAAGCTAGAAAAAGCAGTAAACCAGAAAGGGTAAAGCAAAAGAGCTGCTATACCACCAACAAGAAGACAAGCTAACCAAGCATCGCCAGCAGGCATTAAAACATTACCAATAATAAGCCCGGTACAGCCGCCGAAAATAAAAACCACAACACGAATGATAGAAAGGGCCAAAATGCCAGATGAGATACCAAATAAAAGAGCAGCAAAAACGCCTTGGATTCCAAAATCGGGACCTTTATCAAACCCCAAAATTCCAGCCCCTGCTGTTGCCAAAAATACAACCCAAAATTTGTGAGTCAGATAACCGGCACTCCATAGCAATAAGCCACACAATAAAATAGCAATTAAAGTTGGAAAAGATAATTTTACAACTTCAGAAAAAATATCAGGGTCGAGAAAATGCATTAGGTAAAAAACTCCTGTTCGAGTAACCCGCAAATATAAAACGGATCTATCGAATAGCAAAGTGTATCTTTAAATCATGGATTTTGTCAATAAAAGGCCGATGGATTAAAAAGGTAACCCTAGGTCTTACAGATTGCAACCGATTAGCCCGCTGCCGTTCGCTTTAGTGCGTAATTAGGGTCTGATCGGTTCTATATGAATATTTCGTTTTTGCGGGGAGTTCAAGATAACGCAGCACCCCTGTTACTGCGCTGGGGCAATCGCCACCACAATCGCGGCAACAATGATGACAAACCAAACGATGCACTGGGGTAACATCGCCAGCACCGTCAAAACCAACCCGACCACTACCCCAAACTCATCTTCGAGCACCACACCCCTGCCCCGCAAGCCAGTAAATGAAACAGAATAAGAAGACGACAAAGCCTTCTGGCAGGGCAAGGCCCTTGCAATCTGTTTATGATTATCAGCAACAAAACATAACCCGTCGGGCTCAGGAACAATGCCAGCCAGACTGGTAGGCTTTGTAAATAATGAGGGCCCAAAGTGCTCCTAATGTGACCATTCAACAATGTACAAATCCCAAAAAGTAGCGTTGTATAAAGGTAAGATCAACCAAACATCCTTAAATAAATTAACAATGTATATTGATTCCCATTGAAAACTTAGATTGAAGCTTCAAAACCAGCCAGGTAAGCCAAAATTTGAGGACAAACCAAATCACCAAACAAAGAAACATGCACTCTTCGCTCGTCTTGGCTTAATACCTCTAATGAAATATCCATCCTCGTAGTAGGCAGGCAATTTTTGATTTTTTCAGCCCATTCAATCAAGACCACACTTCCCCCTTGAAACAACTCATCGCCACCAAAATCAAGAAATTGCGATTCACTATCCAAACGGTAAACATCAAGATGGTTAACCGTGCAACGGCCATGATACTCTTGCATAAGAACAAAAGTAGGACTGGTGACGAACTCCAAAGAGGAACACCCTAGCCCCTGACACAAGGATCGAACCAGCGTTGTTTTGCCACTACCTAACTCACCATTTAGTGCAATAACCAAGGAAGGCTCAATTAACCGCCCTAGGGAAATACCAAATTCTTGAAACTTCGTAAGGGAAGAAACATCAAAAGAGCATGAAAAGGTGGAACGGGTATTCATAAATAATATTTAGATTAATTAATCATCATTTTCTTCAGGTCGATCAACACTCGTATCGCCATTCTGAATACGCTTCAATTGTTTTTTGTAATAAATCTTTGTAGGTTCGAGAGCAACAGCCTTGGATTGAGCCTCAACAGCCTCTTTTTGGCGCTTCAACTGGAACAAAACTTCAGCAAGAGTATCGAGATGGGCAGCACTCTTACCATCAAGTTTAATAGCCGCCTCGGCTTGGCTAAGCCCCCAAATCAAATCGGACTTACAGCAAGCAGAAAGCCATGCTGCAGAATTATGTGCCCAGGCACAATTAGGATAATCATCTCCAACTTTTTGAATCGTTTTTTTTGCAGTAGCAAATATCTTGTCTGCAAGTTCCTTCTGGCCTTTGGCTATCAATGGTTGGTATACGAGAATAGGTAACTCAACTTCACCGGGTTGTAAATCATACGCCTTGGATGCAAAAAAATCCGCTTTAACGAAATCGCCAACCTCAATTGCAGATCTACAACGCAATCTTGCGATTAGCGATGGAACATTAACATAAGCTTGGCTTTGCGTGAAAGAAACAAATGGAGTCATACAGCGAAGCATTGCAAGTTCATACCCGTCGGCTGCTTTTTCAAAGCTCTTTTTTTCAATAAGCCTGCTTGCTAATGCACGAGAAGCAGCACCAACGCTGTAAGAACCAGGTTCACCGGTTTTGGAAACCAAGTCAAATTGAACAAGGGCATCATCTACATAATTTCGTTTGCCCAAAGCATAAGAAAAATCAAGTCTCACCTGTTCATTTCCAAGAGGAATCCAAGTGGCTAAATCCTTCCACTTGGAGGCCTGCGTTTTATCGCCAAGGTTTTCCTCCATTTTTGCAATCATAAACGCAATGATTGATTTGGATTTTTCTTTATCCCATGCGGCCTTATAGGAATCCCGAGCCTTAACCCACTCCTTTTTTTCGGAATATAAGTCTGCGAGGGAAAGCAAAATAGCTTCACTGCCAAACTTATCTGCCAACTCTTTCAGTTTCTCCTGCAAGCCATATTTTTTAAGAATTGCACTAGCAGCATTTTTCAAACTGATACTTTCTTCCGAGGTAACCGTTGAAGCGTATTCCAAAAGTTCGTCAACAAGTTTTTCAATACCCTTAAGATCAGATTTTTTATCATGCAAATCATTAATCTGACTTATCACAGATTGAGCAGTTTCAGTATTTTTTTTCTTAAATAAGAAGCGGAACAAAGGATCATAAAATTCAGAATCATCCCCAAACATCTTGTTCAACATTCTTCCCGCAGCTTCTCGGTGCTCCATTTTTTGAAGATATTTGGCTGCATCATCGAAGGCACGATCCTTCTTCTTGATAAGCATCCATGCATGCACCAATTTCAAGGGCCAATCACCTTCAGATTTATCAACAATTCGATTGCTGTAATAATCAAGTGTTTTTAACGCCTGTTCCTTTTCGCCTAGGCCATAAAGAATTTTAGCCCAATGGATTTCGAGTGCAGGAACATCCTTAGCATTTTCATTTTTCGCTTCTTCAATCAGAGATTTGATTTTCTCAAACTCAAAACGACTTGCGTAAATTTCAGCAACCATCATGCGTTTTTTATTCTTCAACAGGTATTTAATGCCTTCAGGCACCATGTAATTCAGCAATGCAATTTTCGCCGCCTGAGACAATTGCTCCGTAGATTCGACCTCGTTTTTATCTTTCCCGGTAAGTTCGTCAGCTATCTCCACAAGGGTTTTACTCGATTTATCAAATTCCACCGTTTCATTAGCCAAGCGATGCATGGCCAGTTTGTACCCTAATTTCCCCAAGAGTAAATCATCAGGAAAATGATCCGTTTCCAATACAACCTTCCATTTAGAAGCTTCAAGAGCCAATTGTGTGTAAAGTTCTGAGTTTTTAGATTCCTTTGCAAATCTTAGGGCTTCAATACTTTCGCCCTTGCTTCGATATAGATACGCAAGAATCTCATTATTTATATCATCACTGATCTTCGGAGATTTGTTTTTAGCTAATTCCTTGATAATTTTATCTGTCGAAGAGGAAAGGTATGCGTAAACAGCATAATTTGAAAATACGCCCTCAGCCCTATTTTCAAGCATCACCTGCAGAATTTGATCGAGTAATTTGAATTCGTTTTTTTCAACCAGATAGGGAATAACTTTGCTTACCACCTTGGAAGCATAGGAAAGCACCGAATTCCTTACTTCTTCCTGATCTTCTGCGTTGATAATCTTAATAACAGATTTAACACCCGGTCCGCCCATTTCAATTAATTTTGCCACCGACTTTTCTTTGTCTTGCAAATTTCCAGACTGATAAGCTTGGATCAAATCAATAATGGCAATGGGTGAATCATGATAAATCCCCCACTTGAATTTTTCCAGCAGTTCCAAGGAACGCTTGCGGATTTCCGCATCATCGCCTTTCAAAGCAATTTTAAGCTGATTCTCTGCATCACTACCTGCCTTCCACAAATTTTTATGAGCATTTTCGCGGGCAACAAAATCCGCATCACCCAACTCATCGATCCATTTTTTAATTTGCGCTTGTTTTGAATCTTGAAACGCCTGAACGGACCCAAGCAGAAAGCAAAGAATAAAAATCTGAAAAAATCGTAATTTGATAGACATTTTCAATCCCTGCCCAAGCTAAATAAGCAATCATCAAAATCATTCACTACTTAATCCTATTCTTTGTTTGCCCGAAGCCACAAGTGTAAACAAGGTAATCCGTTGCAAAATAGTTAAAACTATGAAATAAACGATTAATATTAAAATTCGTATGTGGCAATATTCATGGAGATACATTCGCATTATGAACAAATCCCTATTTTTTCTGCTAGCAGTAAGCCTGACATTCATTTTGATTCTGCCTAAGAATTCTAAAACGAAAGAAGCTTCCAAAGGAAGATTAGAAGTCGGATTTTCAAAAGGTGATGCCACACCAAAAATTGGAAGTAGGCCGGTTTATATTGCAGGTTTTGGCCATAATCGAAAAGCAGAGGGAATTAGCGATCCAATTTTTATTAGAGCGATGGTGCTAAAAGCAGAGGGTAAAAAATACGCTTTTGTTTGTGCCGATTTAATTGGTCTGTTTAAAGATCAAGTTGATGAAATTCGCAAAGAATTAAAAGATTTCGAGAATGTCATGTTTTCCTGCACCCATTCCCACGAAGGCCCTGACACTTTGGGATTATGGGGACCATCACCTTTCCAATCTGGAGCTGACCCAGACTACATACTTTCTTTGCAAAAAATAGCGGTAAGCACGATTCGAGAAGCCGCTAAAAACCTTACCCCATGCGACACTGAAATTGCTGCAGTTTCAATCCCTGAACTTCTACATGACGGAAGACCACCTATAGTGAAAATGGATGAATTATTAACCTTAAAATTCAACAAGGAAAACACAAAAAAAACATTGGGAATTGTTCTTTTCTGGCATTGTCACCCTGAAACATTAGGTAGTGGCAATAAAAAATTAAGCTCTGATTTTGTAGGTTATACCGTCAAAGAAATAATGAAACAGACCCAAGCTGAAGCAATTGTTTTTAGCGGTGCGGTAGGAGGGTTGATGACCTCCCTAAAAGTTCCGATTAAAAATGAGCAAGGCCAAAACTTGAATGACGGAACCTATGAAAAAACGGAGAAGTATGGGCAATTATTAGCAAATGCTAGCCTCAATTCATTGAAACAAGGAAAGCCCATTAGCCTTACACCAATAGTTGTTCGCAAAAAAGAAATCCTGCTTCCCGTGGATAATCCGATATATCGATTAGCTAAACAGTTAGGAGTTTTTAAAAGAGAAATATTTGATTGGAATTTAGAACTTAATAAGCATGAAGGCCTGAACCAACGAGAAGAAAAACACCCTGCTGCAAAAACCGAGGTAAGCATCATAACTTTGGGTGAACTTGGAATCGGATGTATACCAGGAGAAATATATCCCGAATTACTTCTAGGAAAAATTGCAGAAAAACCCGAAAAAGAAGCAGATTACCAAGATGCTGCAACCGAAATCGAATGGTTTCAAAAATGGAAAATGCCCTACAAAACTGTAATTGGACTTGCAAATGATGAAATAGGGTACATCATACCCAAAAAACAATGGGATGAAAAGCCACCATATACCTATGGAAGTAAATCTGCACCTTATGGGGAAATAAATAGCTTAGGGCCTGATACAGCCTTTTTTATAGCCAACGCCTTCAACGAATTACTTTCCAAATAACCAACACGAATTATCTAAGATTAAATATTTAGAATTTAAACAGAATAACCCAAACCATAGGGCTTGGGTTTTAATCTGAATATTAATTTTCAATCATAAAAACTGATTGACTCTTTTGAATCCTTAATTGATTATTCTGGATGTTGGATTTGCTGGAATAGGTTGCGCTTGTGGCACCAATTTCGGAGTAGGGTTAGTAGGCGTCGGGCTTAAGGGCAAAGTATTTTGCGGGCTTACCGGTGGGGGTGCAGTTTGCGTTGATACCCCGGGCGATACTGGCGATAAAGGAATAGAAGGCTGGCCAATTACATAGGCACCGCCACTTTCTTCAATGATAGGAGTACCTTGCTGAACAATAACTTCACCACTGTTCAAAGTTTCAGGAAGAGCACTTTCGGTTTTTTTTGCCTGCCCACCTCTTAAGAACCCACCATTACCATCCCCCCAAGTGCAACCTCCTAAACCAAGGATAGAAGCAATTAAAACCGATACACCCATAATTTTCGTCTTCATAATTATGTCCTACTTCAAAAAATTGCTAAAAACATTAAAGTTCTTATGAAACCCATTCCCAACAATAGGATAATGCAACAGAAAAGGTGTGTCGGCAAATCGCAGATATAAATAAAATGAAAGCGCGATGATCCTTTAAAGGATCATCGCGCTTTCTCGTTAAAGACAGATTAAACGCTAAAGTTTATTTAGCTAGCTTTTTTCTTTAAGGGTTCTGAACTAACGGTGGAAAGTAAGCCCTTGATGTACTTCAGAGCTTCGTCAAGTTGACGGTCTTTGAAGTCCTTGGCGATAGGATTAGATACAGGTTTATCCTTTCTTTGGATAACCTCAATATCACGCTGATGATCCATAAGGTCATCGCGGTCTTTGCGTGAAAGTTTTATTTCGAGATCAGGTTTAACGCCCCACTCGTCTTCATCCTTACCACCGGTGCTGGACTTGTTGAGATTCTTTCCACTTGGACGCCAGAAGGATGCGATCGTAAGCTTTAATTCGCCATCGCCAAAAGCTTGAATATTTTGAACACTGCCTTTTCCATAGCTTCGTTCGCCAATGATAATCGCACGATGGTGATCCTGAACAGCAGCGGAAACAATTTCACTACCACTGGCACTACCACCATTAACAAGGCAAGCCATGGGGAAATCAAGTAAACTTCCATCGAGAACGCCTGTATGTTTTTGCTCACGCCCTTGACGAGGCCTGATACTAACAATCAAACCATCACCAATGAACAAATCAGAAATATCCACAGCGCTATCAAGTAAACCACCGGGGTTAAATCTAAGATCAAGAACAAAACCTTTGACGCCACTGGAAACCAATTCACGCATAACTTTAAGAAGATCACGGGCGGTATTTCTAGAGAAACTAGTAATCCTCGCATAGCCAATTTTAGAAGTAGGATCGATCATAAAATCCCAATCATCACTATCTTTACGCTTGAAACCTAGAACGGTTTCAACTTCGACTCGCCCCCTACTGATTTCAAACTCGATAGGCTTTTCAACCCCTTCGCGCTGAACAACAATCTTAACTTTGGTGTTCGGTTTACCCAGTATTTTTTTAACTGCATCTGAAAGCTGCATACCCTTGGTGGAAATAACTTCGGGTTTAGGAAGAGCTTTGCCCTCGCTATCAACATCGCGAATCACAGTAGAAATAATATCCCCAGCCATTACACCGGCTTTATAAGCAGGACTATTTTTAATGGGGGTAACAACCAGCAACATTTCGGAAACCGCATCTTTGCGAATTTGCACGCCTATTCCGGTAAAATTACCTTGAACATCTCGGTCAAAATTAGCTTTGGTTTCACCATCAATATAAGTGGTGTACGGATCCAAATTATTAAGCATGCGCTGTAGGGTGATATCAACATCCTTACCATTATCAAGATCCTCCCTTTTACCTAGATGAATTCGAGCATCTGAAAGCGCTTTAAAAATATCAGGCTCACGCAAATCTTTGGGATTCTTAATCTTTGCAAGCAGCGCATCAGGTATTTTCTCTTCAATTCTGCGATACAACCCTTTGATGGCCCAAGCTGCCATTTCCCCGGGATTAACTTCTTTAACATAACCTTTGCGAACAACTTCTATGGCTTGCTGAACCTTTTTGGCAAAAGCATCAGCTTTGTCTTTACCTAATTTGGTAAGCTCAAGAATCTCATTTCTTTTCTTTTCAAAAGTCGCGGGATCAATCTTCCCATCAACCAAAGATTGATATTCTTTCCTCAAGTTACGCTGAGACTCGAGTCTGGGCATTTTAAGAAGTAACAATTTACCTTCAAAATCAAGCTCTTCTGGTACTTTTTTAGAAGCAATCAGTTTTTCAAATTTCTCTAGCCGTTCATTTGCCTTAGCAAATTCTTTTGGATTATGCGTCAAAATAAAGTGATTGGTCCGACCACCCAACACCCAATGAGGCTGATTTTTTTCTTCTTTGGTTTTACCGTATTGCTTGGTCAAATCCGTCATTTTCTTGTCAAGAAATTCCGCCAACTCATCTACTGTAACAACACCATCAGCCTCATAGCCTTCCTTATCCGCTTCGCCTTTCAATCCTTCAACTACAGCCTTGGCGAAAACACCGTTGTCATCAGCATCAACAGATGGGTACAAACCATTTGTTGCTAGAAAAACAACTCTGCCAGGAAGTGGCAGATGATCTTCAGAAGTATCCTCACCCAAAAATTCTTGATAAGGATTGGCACCTAAAGAAGCTTCAGCAACCGCTTTGCCTTGTGCAGCTTGGAACCCCTTAAAGTTAATATCAATAAATGAGCAAAATTTACCAGATTTCAAGGTTTTAAGAGTATCAGCGATATCACTGCTTGCGATCGCATTTTTGTCGCGACCCAAGAAGGTAGAATCACTTGTAAAGTAACATCGACGATCGCCGCTATCTCCTAAGGGACTTCCTTGACCGAAAAAGCCAAAAATGACTAAATCATCAGGCGTGGCTTTAGATGCGACCCATTTCAAAGCCTCGAGAACATTTTTGCGGGTAGCTTCGGAAGTAAAATCGGAAAGATCTTTAGCTTTCTCTGGTTCACCCAGCAGCAATTTCCCATTCTCTTTGGTTAATCCCAAAATGTTTTTATCTGAAAGCAACTTAAAAAGAGCTATCGCATCAGCTTCCGCTTTTGGTTTTTCTTTTATCTGCGCATCTTTATATTTACTAATCCCAATGATTACCGTGTAAACATTTTGTTTTCCATCCGCAGCGGAAATAAAAGGTGTTAAAGATATAAAAAACAAAGCAACCAGCGTGTTTTTAACGAACAACCTTGACATAATTCAAATTCCTTTCGAGTTCCGTGCAAGCTATTCAAAGTTTAGGAATTCACATAAACCGTAGAATTCTATTTTGGCGGGTTTCCTCACAATAAGTCAACCCTTCTATTGAAACAATGACCATTTTGTTACTTGAAAGATTTTGCAAGCTTTTGCAAAATCTCCACGCCTCTCTCCAAAGTTCGCTGTTTAGCAGCAAAACTTACTCGAAAATTGGTATCGACAGAACTAAATGTTTTACCTGGAATTATTAATAAGTCGTTTTGAATAGCTTTTTCAACAAAAAGAGTGCTATTTCCTCCGGGCGCTTTGGGAAAGAGATAAAAAGCCCCCCCTGCCCTTGGAATTTCATAATACTCCTTGATCCCATTCAAAAGAAAATCTCGTTTAAGCTTGTATTCTTGCATAAAACCAGACATATCTTGATTAAGAGCGGTAATTCCAGCGTATTGAACCATACTTGGCGAACAAACGAAAGTGAATTGCTGCAACTTGATCATTTCTTGAATCAATTTTGCTGGCCCATGCGCATAACCCATACGCCAGCCTGTCATTCCATACGATTTGCTAAACCCATCCAAAACAAGAACATTGCGATTAAATTCGGCAGGCGATTGCAACAATCCATCGTAATGAAATGCGCTATAAATTTCATCAGAGATTAACAAAATGCCATGCTTACTAGCAAGTTCAGCAAGTTTTTTAACAGTATCTCGTGAGTAAGTTTTCCCAGTCGGATTTGCAGGGTTATTAAATAAGATCACCTTCGTTTTTTTAGTGATGGCTTTTTCAACCTTGGCTAAATCAATTTCAAAATCGGGATAAGTATCAATAAAAATAGATTTCCCACCTGCAAGTGAAACAAGATGCGGGTACATCACAAAATAAGGATCAAAAATAATAACTTCATCGCCTGGATCAACTACGCAGCAAAGGGCGAGAACCAATGCGCCACTGGTTCCACTAGTGACAATCAAATCCCGGTAAGTTCCTGGAAATTTCGCCTCAACCCCCTGCAATAATTGCTGCCTGAGTTCAGGTATACCTTGAGTAAGCGTGTAGGAGTTCAAACCAGCATCGATGGCATCTTTGGCCGCCTTTTTTATAGGTTCCGGAACGTCAAAATCTGGCTGACCAATACTTAAATTTACCGGATCTTTGATAGATTTGGCCAGTTCAAACACTTTTCTAATGCCTGATGACTCAATATGCGACATCCGCTCTGAAATCCAATCATCTACAACTTTATCTTGATTCATCATTGCCAGGCCTTTCATAAGCGAAAATCATTTTGAATACTTGGAAAACAACTGCTGTTCGGATAGTTGAACGGCCCATTTGGCCTGCAATTTTTGCAAAGCAACTTTAATTGGAATAGCTTTAAGCATGTTCCCTAATTCTTCAACCAATCCTAGTGATTTAAGCTTTTTAATACCATCTACAACATCGTAATCTATTTTTTTTACAAAATGCTGGGCAAAGAAAAGCTCTACAAAATCATCCAACTGCTGGCTAGTCCAACCTTTGTCTGGGGCATACTTTAGCAAACAATAATATCCCAACATGGCCTCCCTGCTTTGTTGTTCTTCCGCTTCGTCAATCAATCGGGAAATAACCCCTGAATTGCTATCAAGCAATTGAAAATACAGGTTTTTTGTCATTCGCAGATCATAGTTCTGCCTTTTAGTTACATAATTATAGTAAGTACGATAGCCATAACCGCCAAAAGCCAGAGCCAAAGGCCAGATGGTAATGCCAACCAGTGCAACAATTCCGACTTTCAAAAAACCAATAATAATGTTGTAAAGAACCAAGCCAAACCCAGTCACGAGAGGGTAACCAATCATACTTTGATCAAGGCGATTGAGTCGAGCCTTTGCACCGGGGAGAACCATGGGGATTTCGTTTTTAGGGAGGTCTTTAAATAATTTAAGAAAAACATGATCGGTAACGGTCGAGGTATCCTCGGGGTGTTTTTTTTTGATTTTCACAAAAATAGCAAAGCGCGAAAAACCGGGGGTAGGTACTTTCTCTTGCTTCCAAGGTAACCACCACTTTGCAGATCGCCTTAAAAGAAAAGTTTCGCCCCGACAAAACAAAAGTAATCGGTCGAATTCTTCCTGCCTAATTTCAACATTAAGGCCCCAAAACTTTGAAGATTCCTGCTCCCATTTATGCACATTTTCCCATGTCACTCTTTTAAAATTAGCATGCTCAAGCAATTTAATGAAACCTGCTTCTAAAGTATCAAGCGAAGCAAAGGATTCTGGAACAGAAAGTTCCGAAGGGATTGATTTAGTTATTAAAGGCAAATAATTCGAATCAGGGTCGAAAAAATAATACTCCGACTTCATCGACTCAAGTGGTTCTGCAAACTCCATGAATAATAAAGATGATAAAGTCTCAAGTAGAATTAGTAGATTATTTTTTTCCGGATTATCAAAACCACAATCATCAAGGATAAGCTTAACCAGATCACCTTTCCTGACAAGTATCGAATGTTCAAGATGGCGATGATTGGCCATTAATCAAAACTCCTCCGACCATTGCAAATTAAATAAAATGCCTACCATTCCAAGCCTGCAAGCCCATCATTGGGATTTTCAAGCAACTCTTCCACTAATTTATCCAATGCCCCCTGAACTTCGCTCATCCTTTCGGGCCTAGCAGTTGCTTGAAATGAAAGACATCTATTCACAAGTTCGGCAAGAGTTTTATTGATCGGAGGCATAAGGACTTCGACAGGCTTAAACTGCTTTTGCCAAGATTTTAATTCGATGGGTTTATTTTCTTCATTTAAAGATGGGGGAGGTAATTTGCCTGTGATCGTTTTATACATTGCAGCGCCTAGCGAATAAATGTCGGTCCTCTCGTTGACCATTTTGTGTTTAGCTTGTTCAGGGGCCATATATTCGGGTGTTCCTTGAATACGGTCTTTAGGCTCATCACGAATCCAAGAAAGTCCGAAATCGATAACCTTTACGGTACCATCTTTACTAAGCATGATGTTATTTGGTTTAATATCCGCATGAAAGACACCTTTTTTGTGCATGTGAACAAGTGCTGAAGCTACCTGCTCAAAAACCTGCATGATGCGCAGGGGGGAAAGCCTAGGAGCTTCATCAATGGTTTTTCCGTCTACGAATTCAATAAGCATGTGCATTTTTTTAAGGCGGAACATCCAGTCTTTTACGAGTTCCAACGCATGAATTTTAATAAGATTTGGGTGATCAAACAATTGCGCAACCCTGAATTCATGCTCTGCCTGATCCTTGAACTTTATGTCTTCTGGCGAATCAAGAGGCACTACTTTAAGAGCGAAATTTTCCGCAGATATATTCATGCGGATTTGTAGAATCGCACTCTGTGCGCCATTTCCCAACGGGCCAACAATCGAAAACTTATCTATCTTCATCGTTCATCCCTTTCAGACACAAATTATTTCTTACATACTACTGGCTTTAAGACTCTACTCAACATCTGAACTTCTTTTTATTGGGAAATACCTGTATCTTTTAATAAGAAACTGATGATAGCCATTACCAACTAGCGATAACGAAAAGCTTGCAATACAGAAAAAAGGCGCAGGCAATGAAACTTATTGATGACGAACCATCCCAAGAAAATATCAATAAAATTGGAAAGGTTATTTTTGATCGAATGCAAAAAAATCAAACTATTCCTTTTGGAATGGATTGGTTCGAAGATCGATTGATGGAATTTTCAATTTATAACGATAAGATCAAAATCAACCTCTTCAGATTTATTGATGCTTTTCCTTCTCTTATCACCCCCAAAGATATTACAGATCATCTCAAAGCCTATTTGGGGCAACCCGCCACAGGCATACCATGGTGGATAACCTTTCTAATTAAATTTCTTCCATCGCAAGGAATAGCAGGAGAACTATTGGGATTCGCTGCGAAATTCGCTGCGGGAAGAATGGCTAAAAAATTCATTGCTGGCAGCAATTTTGCACAAGTTGAAAAATCTCTGATTCTCATGCAAAAATCTGGATTAGGTTACACAGTTGATATTCTTGGGGAATCCACCATCACCAACCAAGAAGCAGACAAGATGCTTCAAGAATACAAAAACCTCGCTTTAAACCTTGCAGGTCAATTTAAAGTTAAAAACAAGGTAACCGATCTCGATTACTGTTATGGGTCAATACTTCCTAAAGAAAATATCTCAATAAAGGTTTCCGCTCTTGATTCGCAATTAGATGCAATTTGCCTAGAAAAAAGCTTTCAAAGGCTAAGACCAAAAATAGTTTCAATCCTCAGGCTTGCAATTAAAAACAACTTATTCATTTATTTTGACATGGAACAAACCAGCCTCAAAGAAATAATCCTGCACACTTTTAAATCAATCCTTTCAGAACCTGAATTTAAAAATTGGCCCAATGTAGGAATAGCCATTCAGGCATACCTTAGGCAAAGTCATTCAGACCTGATTGAATTACATGAATGGGCTATTAAAAGGGGAACCCCCGTTTGGATCAGGCTGGTCAAAGGTGCGTATTGGGATTTTGAAACCGTAACTGCCAATTTAAACGGCTGGGAACAACCTGTTTGGCAAACCAAGGCACAAACAGATTTAAACTACGAATTTTTAACCAGCTTCCTTCTTCGCAATAACAACCACTTACGCCCTGCATTTGGCACCCATAATGCCCGCAGCGTTGCTTATGCAATTGCTAAGGCACAAATCCTTAAGGTTCCCGATTCCAACCTTGAATTCCAAGTTCTTTACGGCATGGGTGACCCCATCGGTAAATCATTGGCCAGCCTTGGTTATCGTGTAAGAGTTTACACACCCTTTGGCGAATTAATTCCAGGCATGGCTTATTTTGTCCGCAGGCTTCTCGAAAACACAGCCAACGATTCTTTCCTTAAAGCAAGTATGTTAAACAGTCAGGATGAGGATTTTTTACTTATGAAACCCGATACCACTCAGGCTCCTACCGATCCAATCAGAATAACCTCCAATAACTCAAAGCACACTTTTCATAATGAACCACTTTCAGATTTTACTATTGCCAAGAATCGTTTAGAAATGGCTAGATTAATCAAAATGCTTTCCTCTTTGCCATCGAAAACTTATCTCCCCATCATTAATGGAAAAGAAATCGAAACTAAAAGTTTTATTGATAGCATTAACCCCTCTCATAAACGACATATTGTTGGAAAAATCGGTTGCGCATCTGTAGCAAATACAAATATTGCAATCAATTCCGCATCTAAAGCGTTTGATTCTTGGAAAGAAGAAAAAGCATCTCTGCGCGCTGATCTATTGCGAAAAGTGGCCCAAAAGCTAAGAAATCGAAAATTGGAAATGGCATCTTGGCAAGTAATTGAATGTGGCAAAGGTTGGCGCGAAGCAGATGCTGATGTCTGCGAGGCTATTGATTTTTGCGAATACTACGCAAGCCTTGCGGAAATAATGGCTGTCCCAAAAATCACCCAGCTTGCAGGAGAAACAAACCAAACTTTCTATCAACCCCGGGGGGTCGCAGTGGTAATTTCCCCTTGGAATTTTCCTCTGGCGATTCTTGCTGGTATGTCTGCCGCGGCATTGGCAACAGGAAACACCTTGATCATGAAACCTGCGGAACAATCAAGCGTGGTTGCCTATCATTGGATGAAAATTCTAATGGAATGTGGCTTCCCAGAATCGGTTATACATTTTCTACCAGGAATTGGGGAAGACATAGGCCCGCATTTGGTTTCTCATCCACTAACTTCAATCATCGCATTCACTGGTTCAAGAAAAGTTGGATTAGAAATTAATCAACTGGCATCTAAAAACGAAACCGGGGCCAAGTTTGTCAAAAAGATCATTGCTGAAATGGGTGGGAAAAATTGCATCATTATAGACAAAGATGCAGACATGGATGAAGCCTTAACTGGGGTGGTCAGCAGTGCGATTGATTTTCAGGGACAAAAATGCTCCGCCTGCAGCAGAGTACTTGTTCCCAGAGAGATGCATGATGCCTTTAGTAAAAGGTTGTCCGAAGCGGTAGCATCGAAAAGTATGGGGCCAGCCGAAGACCCTGCAAATCAAATCGGCCCTGTAATTGATGAAGAATCTCGTGCTAGAATCGAAAAAAGAATCGAAGAGTCAAAACAATCTGCAAATTTGATTTACAGGGCGGATGCTAGCAACCTTGTGGATGAGGGCTTTTTTGTTGGCCCTGCGATTTTCGCAAATGCAGACCCAAAATCCGACCTTTGCCAGCAAGAAATTTTTGGCCCAGTCATTGCTCTCATTCCCTATGACACTCTTCAACAAGCCATTACTATCGCTAACGATACGCCCTACGCACTTACCGCGGGCATTTATTCAAGAAATCCAGACTCAATTAGCCTGATTTCGAGATACATTGAAGCTGGAAATCTTTATATTAATAGAAAGATAACCGGTGCGATGGTTCACAGGCAGCCCTTTGGTGGTTACAAGTTAAGTGGAGTGGGCTCCAAGGCAGGTGGCACCGATTATTTATTGCAATTTGTCCTTCCAAGGACTATTACAGAAAATACACTCCGGCGAGGTTTTGCTCCCGGAGTGCCCACCCGAGGCTTTGACCTTGATATTTCTTAGACCCCTAGCAATTAGGTAAACCATGATGATTCGAAATTTTTTTGCTTTGTCTTTCGTGTGTTTTATTGGTATCAGCATCGCAACAGCTTACCCACCGGAAGAAGTCAAAGCACATAATGCTTTGGTTTATTCGGTTGCTTTTAGCCCTGATGGAAAAACCCTTGCAACTGCGGGATTTGACAACAGCGTTAAGTTGTGGGATTTTGCAACCGGGAAAGAAATTCGCACTATATCAGGCCATACCGGCCCTGTTTACGCAGTCAGCTTCAGCAAAGACGGAAAAACCATCTACTCTTCAAGCCTCGATAAAACTATCAAGGCTTGGAATGTTGCAGATGGAAAAATGACCCAGGAACTTAAGGGCCATACCGGAATTGTTGATGGGTTTGCGATCAGCCCCGATGGCAAAACTTTAGCATCGGGTAGCTCCGACAAATCAGTCAAGCTTTGGAACCTAGCAGATGGCAAAGAATTAAAAACTTTAGGGTCACATGCCAATTCTGTCTACAGTGTAGCATTTTCCCCTGATGGAAAAACATTAGCATCTGCCAGCGCAGACATGACGATAAAAATTTGGGATATAGCCACACAAAAAGAAACCAAATCGCTGAAAGGTCCCACCGCTGCAATTACAGGAATTGCGTTTACTGATAATAACTCGCTAGTTTCAATAGGGCAGGATCGCTTCGTAAGGCTATGGAATGCACAAGCTGGAACAGAAACAAAGAAAATGGGCCCCACCCCAGATGATCTTTACGGATTGGCACTCTCTAAGGATTTTAAAAGCGTGGCTACTAGCGGTTATGGTGGCAATGTAGCTATTTGGAATCTGGCGGATGGAAAAGCGAGTTTCAATAAGAAGCTTAAATTATTTGGAGCTTATTGCGTGGGTTTTTCCCCAGACGAGAAGTTTTTGATTACAGGGCATGATTCAAGTTTTTTATTAATCACACCCATCATCAAGTAAAACCACAAGGGTTCTACTTATGATCGCTCGGGGCTGGATTCGAAAAAGGCGAGTTATCCATTTTTTGTGAAACCAACAAAGGATCCATGATGCCAGGATCCTTTGGTGCATTAGTGACCCCAGTTCCTTTGCAACCTAAAAGAGATAAGGCAATCGTAGCAGCAGCAAACGCAGGCAAAATCATTCTCATGTAGATTTTCATAACAACCTCTCAATCGAACTACCATGCGGTAAAACTTTACATATAAACCTACAACAAGATTTAGACTCAAGAGCAAAGCCCTTCAGTAAATCAGCAGATTTTTTCAATGTTTTTAACTAATTAAATGTAAGTACAATGACTATAACGATTTTGATGGTCAATAATTCCAACTCAAAAAACACTTTAATAATACCCTTACAAATCTTCGCTTAAATGCGCTAGGGCCTCTCTTGCATGTATTGCAACATCTGTATCTGCAGAATCCGCCAACTGATCTAATTCCGGCCAAAGCAACGATATCCCCTGGGTGGAAATAGTATGAATAGTTTGATGTATGGTTAATGGATCATCACTAAGCAGATTTTTGGCAAGCGATTGCAGAGACTTTCGCTCACCTAATCTGGCGAGGGCAGCGGTGGCAGCGAAACTGATTTCCAATTTTGCTTCGTTACGCATTTTATGAAGGGTTTTAAGTACCTCTAACCGATTCACTGGTTCCCACCAAGCCAAACTGGCTAAAGCTTCTTGAACAACAGAAGAATCTCCACAGTTCGCAAGCTCTAAAAGGCAATTTTCAGCTTCGATACCTGGATGATGACGCAAACACTTGGCAAGAGCGATTTTCTCCATTTTTTCAGACTTGGCATTACTATAAAGCCAACTGAAATTTTTGAAGCGAAATGCAGATCTATAAGTGGTAACAAGGGCCTGCCCTTTATTTGTTTTTTCAAAAGCGAACAGTTCCCAGACAAAAGACTTATAGGGGTAGCCTGGGTCTGCGAGCCATTCCCATGCGGAAACAGGAGGGGCACACTTTAAGGAATAGAGTGCCCTTAAAACATCAAGGTGTTCACCCCACGAAGATTTCTCAAGCTGATGCATCAATGATGTTTGGGCATTGGCAAGATATGATTTCACAGGTAATTCAAGTGAATCCAAGCGTGAAATTTGCCAGCGAAAATCTTCAGGGTTTTGTAATTCCAGCTCTAGAATCTCGTTCATGCCATGATATCGCTTTAAAAACCTAATGCCGTTTTGAAAAAGCACTACAAGCGAGGCACAGTTATATTGAATGCGATTTTCCCATACGAGTTCATAAAGGCTGCCAATTTTCGCCTCTGAAAACACCTCGAGTGAAATCCCAGATTGCAGGCCATCCATTGCCATGCACAGAACCACTACCGCAAGATTTCTTTCTTCTGGTTTGGGCGATTTAAGCAATTCTGGGAAAGAATCAAAACTTACGATCTCGGCAGCAAATAAAGGCGCAATAGCCAATTCCCTGCGCTGGCAAAGATAAGTAACAATCTCGGGAAGGATCCTGTCCCGATTCACCTGCCTAAGGGCATTGGTAATATCAATTGCATACCATAAATCTTCGAGTGGGTCTTTGGAGTGGGTTTTCCCAAAAGATTTCTGCAGAATTTCAAAAGATTGATTCGTACCCAATTCCAAAAGCGAGCGAACAACAACAACATAATCTAAACCGGGCCTCAGCATGGCCTCTACTCGCATCACCATGCCATTTTCGAGGTAGTTATTAATCTTATTTTTAGTTTTTTCCATGAGCCAAAGCGGAAGTTCTTGGCCCTGATAAATCTCAAGATGTTGTCTGGAAACAGGGGATAGGCCGGTTGCTTTTTGATTTCCACCATCATGGCGAAAGTTTAACACCACAAAAAATATTACCGCAACAACCATAAACAAGGATATCATGATTAACATTGGATCCATGATTTCTCCTGCCTAATGTTTAAGGGTACCGAGGTAAAAATTAATCCTGTCTTATATTCCCATTGCCCATGATAACATATTTGTAGGAGGTTAGTTCATTTAATCCGCAAGGACCTCGTGCATGGTACTTATCGGTACTAATGCCGATTTCAGCACCTAAGCCGATTTGGCCTCCATCATTAAACCTTGAACTTGCATTTACAACCACCGCAGCAGAGTCAATTTCCCTAACAAACTGCTGAGAAGCAGCCAAATTTGATGTAACAATCACATCGGTATGCTTGGACCCATACTGGTTGATATGCTTGATCGCATCATCAATATCCGCCACAATTTTAACAGAGATGATCAGGTCTAGAAACTCTTCTGAAAAATCTTTTTCAGAGGCTTTTTTCAAATCTGAAACAATGGAACAACTTAAAGAGCAGCCCCGAACTTCCACGCCATGAGCGATCAAAGCCTTATGCAAAACCGGCAAAGCAAGATGCGCAATTTTTGTGTCGATGAGGAGGCTTTCAGCAGCATTACAAACACCTGGCCGTTGGCATTTCGAATTCACAAGGATGTTTGCAGCCATTTCCAAATCTGCACTCGCTTCAACATAAACATGGCAGTTTCCGTCAAAGTGTTTCATAACGGGCATGGTGGCTTCAAGGGAAACCCGTTTGATAAGATCTTTCCCGCCCCGGGGAATAACAAGATCGATTAGTTCTGATTTTAGAAGCAATTCGCCTACAACTTCACGATCTGGAACTTGAACAAGCTGAATAGCATCAACTGGAAGGCCAGAGTTTAAAAGCTCGGCTTGAAGGATTTCAACAAGAATTTTATTGGTATTTAAAGCCTCTTTGCCCCCGCGCAGAATAATCGCATTCCCACTTTTAAAACTTAGAGCGGCAGCATCGGTGGTAACATTAGGCCTCGACTCATAAATAAAAAACAGCACACCCAAAGGAACCCCGACTTTAAGCACCTGCATACCATTAGGGCGCATCCCCCCTTCTAGAATCTTGCCAATAGGATCTTTAAGATTGGCAATTTCGACCATAGAATTGGCCATATCTGCTAATCTTTTGGGCGAGATAGTGAGTCGATCGATTTGGGAGGCACTTAGGGAAAACCCCTTAGCATTGAAAAGATCAAGCTTATTCGCATTTTGGATGCTATTGGAATCACCCAACAAGCGAGCTGATGCAGCTAAAAGCCAATTATTCTTGCGCTGGGTACTTAAATTTGCAAGTTGAGCAACAACATTTCTAGCTTTGAGGGCTATATCTTGGGCGTAACTTTTAATTTCCATGAAAAAATTCCAATTCGAGTTTCCATCAGGGGGCCGCGCCCAAAGGGCCAGTAATTTTCTTGGCCGCCTCCAATGGTATTAATTCTATGGTTCTTTCCCGTGCAAACTCTTCCAGCAATAAAAATTCTCGAGGAAGTTGCAATTTAACCGACTCCACATTCAGCCCAGGGGTACCCGGCCTAGCAGTAAGATCAATATAAGCAAGAATCTTAGGAAGATCACTTAAAACCGGGCCTTGTATTTTAATATCTAATTTTGCAGACCTTTCATCAGTAAATCTTGGCTTAAATGCAAAATTAGAGGGGCAAAGAAAACGAATGGACACATCAGAAAGCTCGTAAGTCTTTTTCGGTTCAGGAATAGATCTTATCAAGACTTTTGCAGGCAAAACTCGAACCGGTTTCCCTTCTAACTCTTCCACAACTGCAACCCGAACCGACTGTAATATATTGTTTTGAAAAGCCATGGGGCTAAAAGGGATTGAAGTAAAATGCGTGGGCATGCTTTTTGTCCGCTCTAATATTTCAATGGGCCCCTTGACCAATACAGAAGAGGGTTCGATTAAAATCTGACTTAACGCCGAACCTTCCATTCCACTCTCTAACCGGACAGGAATCAATTTCTCCCCCAACCGGTAAACTGTAACAGGGATTTTATTTTTACCATCCACTAACCTTGCCCTTACACCCTGAGGAACAGGGATGTCACTTTCAGAAATTACAACATTATCGCCAAACTTTTGTTCCCCTAATCGATCTTCGGTGACACTGTATTCGATTTTGGAAATGAATACATCGTGTTCAAGTGACCTTCGTAATTCTCTGATTTTTATTGGGGACCCTGAAAAAGAAACATGCACTTTCATATTGGATACAACATCCAGTACAAAAGAATCTTGCTGCAATGAGTTCAAGGAAACTACTACGGGAATCGTTACATTTTCGATAATTTCTTGATCACGATTACTACCGTAAAGCCACGCCATCAGTGCAAGGGCAAAAGCCACAGCAAGAGAGCTAAATCGGTCGACCCATTTAAACTTCAGCCAATTAGAGAGAATTTTATAGTCCACTTTAATGTACCTCAAGACGAATCAAGCAACCCGGTCTGCTTCTTGGTTTTTAGATGTCTTTTCGTTGGTTGCACGAACCTGGGAAGAATTAGATTCAAGAAGTTCAGCCAACCTTCGAGAAAGATTTTCTCTTGGGACGACTTCCAATTGCCCCGCTAAGGCCAATGTGATTCTTCCTGTTTCTTCACTAACGACCAGCAAAATAGCATCTGTTTCTTCACTAGTGCCCAAGGCTGCCCTGTGTCGCATTCCATGCAGATTTCTCGAACTAACCTCGATGGGCGACAATGGCAACTGACATCCAGCAGCTACGATCCTGCCATTACTTACAATCATTGCACCATCATGAAGCGGGCTTTGTTTTTGAAAAATGGCACGAATCAAAAGAGGAGAAACTTCAGCATCAACACGAGTGCCTGTTTCGACATAAACCGTAAGCGGTATTTCTCTCTCGATTGCAATCAAGGCGCCTACAAATTGGCCTGCAAGAACTTCTGCAGCATCAGAAATTTTATCAACAATAGGGCGCTTGCTAGAAGAAGTGATGGCATACAAAACACCATATTTGCCCAACCACATCAACCCCCTTCTTAATTCAGGTTGAAAAATAACAAGCAAAGCAAGGAGCATAGTAGCTAAAAGATAATCAAGAATTCTACCTACAACAGTAAGATTGAAGATACTGACAAGAATTTGGGCAGAAAGAAAGATACCAACCACAACCAACCCAAAGGCGCGCACAACCCCCATGCCTCGACTTCGCCCCAAAAACTGGAGCAAGAAGAAAATGGCAACTGCAAGGATAGCAATTTGAACAATAGCCCTTGCATCAAGCATTTCCCAAGTGTGAAGGATTCTTTCATACAAAGTAACGATTCTCCAAGGCTAAAAGATTAAACTAAGGGATTTTGCTTCATCGTAAAAGATTGCAAAGCTTTGATGGTTGTAACCACATCTCTAGCTTGAATAACATCATGAACTCTGAAAACTTGTGCAGAATCATGCAATAAGGAATAAGATAGGACTGCGAGGGTGCCCGCAAGCCTTTCTTCCATTTTTCTTCCTAATATAGTCTGTAGAAATTTTTTCCGAGAAACTCCAAGGCAAACAGGTAATCCCATTTTTTTAAATGAAGTAAAACCAGTAAGCAGTTCAAGATTATGATCATAGGTTTTTCCAAAGCCTATGCCAGGATCTAAGCAAACCGATAATGGATCAACCCCTGCATTAACCATTACTTGATACCGCTTGCTCAAAAAGCTCGAAACCTCGAAAACAACATCATCATAACAGGGATTTTGCTGCATATTTGCAGGGGTTCCCTTAATGTGCATAATAACCCAGCCACAAGTTTTCTTTGCTGCCAACTCCAACATTCCAGGATCAAAAGTAAGGGCACTAATATCGTTGATAATATGGGCGCCAAAATTTATCGCAGCTTCCGCTAACTGGCTTTTGGTCGTATCAATTGAAATACATGCATGGAGCCTACCTGCCAACTTTTCAACTACAGGAAGAACTCTGGCTTTTTCATCATCAAGAGAAACGGGTACGGCACCCGGCCTAGTGGATTCTCCCCCAATATCAATTATATCTGCGCCCTGATCTTCCATCCGCAAAGCGTGATCAACGGCAGAGGCAATCGAAAAATGCGACCCACCATCAGAAAAGCTATCTGGGGTAACATTAAGAATACCCATGACTAATGGGCGGTCTGCGAGATCAAATAATTTGTCTTTAACTTTCCATAACATTCGAAGACTCCATCACCAAGGAATCTCCATCATAGCGACAATTTGAGTTGCGAGAACATCAACATTCGTTTTTCTTGCAGAGGTAATAGACTGCCCTAGTTCAGGAATAAAGCTTGTCAAAGAAGTTACTAACACAGGAGTTGTATCAGGTTGAACATTAGGGTTGCCACCAAGTGCAACTGGAGTACCCTTGTTTAAATCAGCCTTGGGTCGGGAAAGAACTTCACCCGTACGCAAGTCTTTCCAAACAATTTGAACTGCAAGATTGGTTTCAGCTTCCCGAATTTCATTAAGCTGATTGCGATTGATGATGTTCTTCGAAAAATTGACAATACTTCCTGTCAATTCCGTATCTGCAGGGACATTGCCGTTAACCACCTTGTAAGGAGTTTTGGACTCAATTTCTCGGATGACTGCAAGAGTAAGCTCATTTTCAAGGCTCTGCCCTGCACCACCACCAGGCGTAAATGTGCTATTTTTAAACAAAGGCACTCGGACGGTGCGGATGTTAGAATCAAAATTAGTTTTTGTGGTGTACCCTAAGATTTTCAAATGCCCATCCTGCATGCACGCAGGGCAAACAAATCCAATCAAGCTTGCAAACAACACCATAAGCAATGATTTTGATCCACATACTGAATTTGGCTTTTTCATTGGTATCACCATTAATTCAGAGGTTTAGGCGTAGGAACCGACTTGGTATCCTTACCAAGCTTTTCATCCGGATGAGGCGGAAGCCCCTGCTGAGTTTGCAAGGGTACTGGCCCTTCCTCGACAGATTTATCGATAGGCTTTGGAGCAGGAGCAATTTCAGGAACCAAAGATGGCTGAGATATTGGTTGATCTGGCCCACCAGGAAGATAGCCATGTTCTTTCTCTGCCTTGGTTTTTAACTCTGCCATTCGTTTATCGGATTCTTCTGCAAACTTAGTATTTGGATATCGACGACGCACCAACTCATAATAAAAATATGCAGAACCGGGATGCCCCGTACGCTTATAAAACTCTGCCATCTTAAAATCTTTTTCAGCTTGCTGGAAAGTGATGCCAACTAGCTGCCGAGAAAGAAAATCTTTCTTTTTCTCAGCTAACACTGGAAAATTCTGCAAAGCGGAGTGCACCATTTGTCGGGCTTCAGCCACCTTTCGGCCGTCGTAATCTGAACCACCGGTGCTCATATGTTTAGAAATAATCGCCAGTTCAACGGCTTGAGGTGCAAGCTCGCTATTTGAATGCCTTTCAACGAGTTGGGTAAAATAATGGTCGGCCTCGCGATAATCTTCATTAAAGAATTTAACGCTACCAGCAAGGAAAAGGGCTTTATCTGCAAGGGGGCCACTAATATCGTTCCAGCGAACTTGCTCTAATTTTTCGATTGCACGACCTTCCCGATCGATCAAAGGCTTGGTCTTGTCAAAGCTAAGGAACCTAGGAGTAACAAACCAACGCTTTCCATCGCGATATTCTTTTGTTTCGCGCATTTGTTCGCGGGTATCATCAAGCCAATAATTCGCAATATCATACATATGCTGAACAGCTTGCTCTCTAAAAGCAGTTCGTTCAAAATTTTTCAACAATTTAACATAGGTATCCGCAGCTTTGGGATAATAGCCCTGAAGTCGCAAACATTCCGCTTCGTAATAAGTACCTTCTTCAGCAGTGAGCGGATTTTTTTTATCATCTGAAAGTCGGTGAAATATTTTTTCTGCCTTACTGTATTCTTTATTTCTGAAAAGCTCCTTGCCCCCTGCAAGTTTTCCCTCAGGGCTGGCAGGATCAATAGGCTTATCTAAAACACCACCTTCCGCACCAAGTACAAAACTTTCTTTAGGGAGTGGAGGGGTGCTTGGTAATCCAATCAAAGGAATCCCATCCGTAACGCACCCGGTGGAAGCAAGCAAAAAGAAACCCGGGAAGAGCAATCCCGCTAATTTGGACATTATCATATTCTTCGAAGGTTCGTTTTTCTGAAGAAAATTTAAATACATCCTGCCTCCAGATAAGTTAGCAGCTTCGGCCGTCTGCCCATTAAATATGTAATGTAGCGGCCGAAAATCTTCCGGAGTTCTTTTCTGATTTGTAAGGGAATGATTTTCAGGTTTTCCATCGAAACACCTTCCAAAGAAATAAGAACCTGCAAGCTTTCGCTTGAGATTTTGAAAGAAGTCCTGTCTGCAAGAGAACAAGTTCGACATATTACGCCGCCTCCAGCAGGACTAAAAACATATTGAAATTCATCAATCACTCCAGAACAGCCCGTACACATTTTAAGCTCGGGGCGGAAGCCCAATTCTAAAAGCAAAATGAATTCGAAGCGAAAAAGTACCGCAGCTATTCTGCTTTGCCTCTCATCCTGATCTGCATAAACTTTGCCATTCCCCAATTCACTCCAAGTAGTCAAGGCAAGCAAGGCCTGTTCAAAAATTACCGGGTTAGGGTCATAATCCTCAGTCCAATCAGATAAAAGTTCAGCAAGATAGTAAGAAGCATGCAAAGCATTCAAATCTTTTCTTAATCCTAAAAATCCATTTAAAACTTGCGCCTCGGTAAGAAGATCTAAGGAACCAGAAGTTTTGCGGAGGAGAACGATATTGCAATGGGTAAGCAAATCAAGCGAATTTTCAAAGGAAGACTTAAGCCTTCTACCTCCTTTTGCCAAAGCCCTTACTTTTCCAAAATTTTTGGTCCACAATGTCGATATGCGACTGGTTTCACTCCAATCGACAGTTCGTAAAACCAAAGATTCTGTCTTTTCGAGAGACAAAAAGACCTCAACAATTATTGTAATGGAGCAATATCAGGCAATCCCAACCTGGAAAGGTAAAACCTTTCCCGCTTACGCATTTTTTTTCTTGATAACGGATCCATATCATCGAACCCGCACAAATGAAGCAAACCATGAATCAAATAAAGGGTAAGTTCTTGCTCAAGAAGATGTCGTGCATTTTTTGCATGCCTTCGCGCAACCCCAACCCCAATAAGAATCTCCCCCGTCAACTTGTTTTTTTCTTCATCGAAAGGAAAGGTAATAACATCTGTAGGCTCATCATGATCCAAAAATTTTTTGTTGGCAGCATGCATTTCCTTATCATCAAGCAAAGCAACGCTGATGCTAGCGTTTTTAATTCCTTCTTTTAAAAGAACCTCTGTCCCAACCTCAACAATTTTTTTGTTTCTAAAAACAGATATTTTTACCTGCCTAGCGACAACAATCTCCAGCATAATTTTCCTATTAAAAAATATAATGTATTAGTTCTTTTTTATCATACCAAAGATTTTTCTACCTGGTGCCCAACGAAATTTCACCCGTTCTCTCGCTAACATGAACTGTTGCAGAATAAAGAGAAAATTGCTTCATCTCAATTTCTTCTGCAAGTTTCAGATAATCCTCGGCGCCGTTACAGGTTGGTGCATAGGAAAAAATCGATTTGCCATAACTTGGGCACTCAGCAAGTTTAATATTACGCCTGATCTTCGTTTGAAAAATCTTGGCGTTAGCCCAAGGAACATTTTGCCCCTGACTCTTTTCAAGAAACCCTTTTAAATCTGTTACAACCTCTTGGCCCAACTTGGTATTTGCTTCATACAAGGTAACCACCACGCCTAAAACTTTTACTGCCGCATTCAACCTACGAGCCACCAACCCTGTGGTTTCAAATAATTTCCCTAAACCATGCAACGCAAAGTAGTGAGGTTGCAAAGGAATCAATATTTCATGAACACAAGCAAGAGCATTAAGACTTAAAATCCCTAACGAAGGAGCACAATCAATTACAATATAATCAAAGTCTTCATTATCATTATCTAGAGCATCCCGCAAAAGGAGTTCTCGTCCAACCACGCCTGCAAGCTCAACCTCAGCAGCAGCAAGATTGATATCCGAAGGAACAAGATAAAGATTTTTATCAATTTGAAGACGCGCTTTCTCGATAGGCTTGGATTGAACCAATACATCGTAAATGGAAGTTACCCCAAGGGAAACCCCCAGATGAGCACTCGCATGGGCTTGGGGATCAAGATCGATCAGACAAACCTTTTTGCCCATGCCAGCTAAAGCTGCAGCTAAATTTACCGCGGTGGTGGTTTTACCCACTCCGCCCTTTTGATTTAATATCGCTATTTTGCGCATTTTTAACTCTGCTTTCTAAAAACCGATTGCCGTTAAGATGGCGCCTATAACCACTCCTTCCATTTTTGAAAACCCCAAGGATGGTAAATATGCTTGTCAAAACCATTACAATCGGCACATTTTAACAAATTAGACAAACTGGTATGTTTGTTTAAAGCGTTATAAAGATCAAATATGCCGATAACATTATTGGTATTGGACTATGAACATTTTAACCGGTTACTTATACTCCGCCCGCTTTAGGGTCGGTTTTAAGTTGCTGAGGAGGGAGCATCGTGGCGGCAGACCAGTCCACAGATCTGGTCGTAGAAACCTACAAGTTGACCAAGATCTACCAAAACAAACAGATAGCACTAAACGATGTGTGCCTTCGTATCGAACGCGGCACCGTACTTGGATTGCTTGGTTCCAATGGCGCAGGTAAAACCACCTTGCTCAGGCTAATCATTGGCTTGCACAGGCCAACCGCTGGATGGGTTAATGTTTTTGACAAAAACATGACGCCAAACTCTGCGCAACTTCGTAGAAAAATTGGTTATATCCCTACTAACCCTCAGTTTCCCAAAGGCATGACTCCCATAACTTATCTTGATTACATGGCAAGATTGTTCGGCCTGCCTGAAGGTATCCGTAAACCTAGGCTTGCTTCATTAATTCGAGCAGTAGATTTACTTGGTGCATCAGGTAACCCAATATCCGGATTTTCAAACGGGATGACCGCTAGGCTTGCAGTAGCAGCAAGTTTAATTAATGAACCAGATCTGCTAATTTGGGATGAGCCAACCCACGGCCTAGACCCAGAAGCACGCCGAAGTATGTTGGAATTGATCAAATCGCTTAGTAAAGAAAAAACATTGATTGTTTCTTCGCATAACCTCAGCGACATAGATGAAGTTTGCGACCATGCTGCAGTATTAAGCCATGGGCAGCTAATTTTTTACGGCTCCCTGCAAGACCTAAAAGGAAGGATGCGCAAAAATCATTACGAACTTGAGCTTGAAGGAGATCAAAAATCTATAACCAAAGCAGTGCAAACTATCAAAACTCTTAACGAATTTAAGACGGTTGCACTTAAGCAAAAGAAGCTGGAAATATATCTTAATGATGATGTGGTAGCATCTACGGCATTAGCAAATCTTTTTATGACTTTGACCGATAGCAAAATAAATTTACTAAGCATCAAGAGCATTGGCCAGCAGACCGAAGAAGCATTCCTCGACCTTGTGGAACAGGAAGAATCCCGTGGATTTGCAAGAATATACAAGCAGGAAGCTGCCTGATCCATTTTGAATGGAAGTTCGAAAGAGAACATGACTCATGAGCACAGGTACTGTAAAAACTGAACAATACAGAAAATGGCTGCCCTACTGGGCTGTTTTCCAAACAGACATGCAACAAACTGTCCACACTTGGATTTACAGGTTATGGCTGCTCGCTTCTATTTTAGTTCTTGCAGGTTTCTTCACCTATCGGTTCGGTGTATACAAAGAAACCGGTATTATTCAGCATGGATCGCTTTTTTTCCTGCAGTCACTGCGCTGGACCATCTTGGGAAGCATGACTCTTGTGGTAGTTCTTACTACAGGGTGTATATCTTCCGAGCGAGGAACCCTCGCTGATTCCGTTCTCAGCAGAGGCATTAGCAGGTATCAATATTTTTTGGGAAAATGGCACGCCAGGCTTGTAACCGTGATAGGTACATTCTTGCTTTTAGGTTCAATCACCATCCTTGGGTGCATATTTTTCCTTCATGAGGATCTATCCTTTAAAGGATGCCTGATTGCACTTATTGCGATTTGCGCACTTTTGTTTACGATTGTCACATGCTGCGTAACCGTAAGCGCAATCTTAAACAGCACCGTTTTGGGGATTATCACAGTATGGGTTCTTTTATACGGTGTAACACTCGGACTAAGCTATTTTCCGAGCGTTCATTTGTCTCCTGAAGTAACCATGCAGGCGTTACCCCACATGGTTAAAGGAGAATATGATATTCAAGCATTGGGAAGATTGCTCATATGGACATTAGGGATATCGCTGGGCATATCAAGCTTCGGAATGCTTTGGTTTGCAAGGCGCGATATTTAATTAACTCCAGAGAATCAACCCAGGCTCTAACTGGTTTGCTAGGTCAGGATGCTTAGGCAAAACCCTGATCCTATACCCATGCTGACCACTCGAATTACAAGGAATCTCACCAGAAAACACCCAATCGTGATGATCCTGCTTATCAGGTTTCATGGATGCAAGGTGGATTTCTTGGATCTCCCAGTTTGAATCCATTGGGCCATAATAAATCTGCACATCCACATCTGCTGGGGTCAATTGCCCTAAGTGAACCTTTGCTTTTACATGAAACTTGGTTCCCACTTTATGAGGATCATGCTGAGCATTAGAAATCTCATGAACACCTAAATGGCGCCATTGATCATGAAGGCGATGACGCCATTGGGCCAGATTATTAGCCCCATCAAAATTATTCGAAGACAACTTGTTATACCGTTCTGAACTTGGCCAATAACAGACTTTGGTATATTCCGCAACCATTCGGGAAGTACTAAAAACCGGGGCCAAAGTACTGATGGCATTCTTCATCATCTTGATCCAACCCCTAGGCAGGCCATCCGCACCGCGGTTGTAAAAGAGGGGCACGATTTCTTGTTCAAGCAAATCGTAAATCGCCCTACTTTCAACTTCATCCTGATATTCAAGGTCCGAATATTCTTCCCCAGCACCGATGGCCCAACCATTCTGACCATTAAACCCTTCGCACCACCAACCATCCAAAATGCTAAGGTTTAACCCACCATTAACCGCCACCTTCATGCCACTGGTACCAGAGGCCTCGAGTGGCCTACGAGGGTTATTTAGCCAAACATCAACCCCCTGAACCATGTAACGAGCCACATTCATCTCATAATCTTCAAGAAAAACAACGCGATGTTTGAACTCAGAACGCTTAGTCATATGAACTATTTCAGCAATCAATTCTTTTCCGCCGTTGTCTTGCGGATGAGCTTTGCCTGCAAAAAGAATCTGCACAGGCCGATCCTTGTTATTTACTAGTGCTGCAAGCCTGTCAAGATGCTTGAAAATAAGTGCGCCACGCTTGTAGGTGGCAAACCTTCGAGCAAAACCGATGGTCAAAGCTTCAGGATCGAGAATTTCATCAGCCCGGGAAATTTCGGAAGAAGTAGCAGCACGATTTTTCAGCTGCATTTTCAATCTTCTGCGGGTAAAGGAAACCAGCCTTTCCCTACGCCTTTCGTGGGTTCTCCAAAGCTCGGCATCCGGGATAGAATCGATGCGTTTCCATAAGGATTCATCGTTAGGCTTCAACCCCCAACCTGCACCCAAATAGCGATCATAAAGCTGAACCATATCCGGAGAAACCCAAGTACTGGTATGAACCCCATTAGTTACCGAGGTTATTGGAACCTCTTTGGCTAATATCCCGTGCCAAATATTTTTCCACATATTCCTGCTTACTTCACCATGCAACTTGCTTACGCCATTGCTGACATTCGAAAGCCGAACAGCAAGAACGGTCATACAAAAAGTTTCATTAGAATCAGCAGGGTTTTCGCGCCCAAGGCCAAGAAAATCATCCTTGCTCATACCAAATGAAGACATCAAGCCATTGAAGTAATGCTCAATTTGGGCAGGTGAAAAACGGTCATTTCCTGCCGGAACAGGCGTATGCGTTGTAAACACGGTACCTGCAGCAACAGCCTCTCGGGCTTTGTGAAAATCAATTTTCTTTTCGGTCATCAAACAACGAATTCTTTCCAAGCAAGAAAAAGCGCTATGGCCTTCATTCATATGAAAAACCGTTGGATCAATTCCCAAAGCATGCAAAACCTTAGCCCCAGCCATTCCAAGAACCACTTCCTGCCGAATACGATTTTCAGTATCTCCACCATATAACCTTGCAGTAATAGCCCGATCTTCGGGTTGATTTTCAAGGATATTGGTGTCAAGCAAAAGCAAAGGAACCCTGCCAACATTAATTTGCCATACCTTAACAAGCACATCTCTGCCAGGAAAATGAACTTTAACAACCAAAGTTTGACCCGACTTATCAAGCACCTGCACAGATGGTAAACCAAAGAAATCATTTTCGGGGTAACGCTCTTGCTGCCAACCATCTGCATTTAAATATTGCCTAAAGTAACCCTCCCGATACATCAAGCCAACGCCATATAGCGGTATACCAATATCGCTTGCAGCTTTTAAATGATCACCTGCAAGAACTCCAAGCCCGCCTGAATAAACAGGTATACTTTCATGAATGCCAAATTCAGCACTAAAGTAAGCAACCCTGCAGAGGTCGTTTTTTGGAGAATAATGTTCTTGAAACCATGTTGAAGCAGACATGTAACGATCAAAATCCTGTTCCACACGATCCATATGATTAAGAAAGCCTTCATCCAAAAGCAATTCTGCTGTCTGATTTTGAGAAAGCTGATTTAAAAGGCGAATGGGGCTATGATCAACCAATTCAAATTGATCAGGATTAATTCTTCGGAAAAGTTCAACCGCCTGATGATTCCAGCACCACCAAAGATTTAATGCAAGCTTATGAAGGGCATTTAAACGCGCTGGAAGACTTGGAATTACGGTATAAAAACGCATGGGATTTGTACTCATCATTACTCTCTCTTATATAAATAAGCCCGGGGAATTAAAAAGTAAAATCCAGACTATTAGATAAACAATAAATAATTCACAACTGTAAAATAAATAAATCAACTATTATTCTTTCAACAAATTATAGATAACATATAACCAGTTTACATGACCATATAAATAATAGAAATAATTGTTATGTATGAGAAGCTTGTAAATTAAGCCTTGTGGTAATTTTAAAAAGCAGACGACATACACGAAAAGAAGGCTTGAAAGGATTTTATAAAGTGCGAACACTCATTACAGGCGGAGCCGGATTCGTAGGGTCTCACCTATGTGAAAACTTTTTAAGCTTGGGCCATGAGGTTATCTGCGTAGACAACTTCATCACCGGAAGCCTTGGAAATGTTGAACATTTAAGGAGCAACCCACAATTCAGCTTTATTCGCCACGATATCAGTCACCATTTAGAAATCGATGGCCCAATCGATAACATCTTGCACTTCGCCTCACCCGCCAGCCCGGTTGATTACCTAAAGCACCCGATCCCTACGCTTAAAGTCGGATCTTTGGGCACCCACAACACGCTGGGTTTGGCAAAGGCAAAAAACTCATCCTATCTCTTGGCGAGCACAAGCGAAGTATATGGCGACCCCGAAAGGCACCCCCAGAGCGAAGATTATTGGGGAAATGTCAACCCTATTGGCATTCGAGGTGTTTACGATGAAGCCAAGCGCTTTTCCGAAGCTATGGTTATGGCTTATCATCGTTGTCATAACATCAACACACATATCATCCGCATATTCAATACCTATGGCAATCGCATGAGGTTGGATGATGGCCGCGTGCTACCTAATTTCATGGGGCAAGCGCTTCGGGGCGAACCAATAACTGTGTATGGAGATGGATCGCAAACAAGGAGTTTTTGCCATGTTGACGATTTAGTGGAAGGCATCACAAAATTATTGTTCAAGGATTTTCATGAGCCAGTAAACTTGGGGAACCCCAGCGAAGTAACCATTTTGGAATTTGCAAAAGAGATCCTTGAATTATCAGGAAGCAAAAGCCAGATCATATTCCACCCCCTACCTCAAGATGATCCGAAAGTGCGAAAGCCTGATATATCCCGTGCAAAAAAGCTATTAGGATGGGAGCCAAAAATACAACGAACTGCTGGACTAACAAAAACTCTGAAACACTTCCAAGAAAAAATCGGGGAAAAGTAGTTCGATAATTCCTTGACAAGGAATGGTTTCATCGTTGTTATAAAGGAGGTTCATTTAGTTTTAATGTTTTTAATTCTAATGGAACTAATTTCTGATAAGTTGTGTCTAAATACAAATGGAATGTAAGTTTGGTGCGATTTGGATTTTTCATGTATCCAAATAAACCTTCACACTTAAAAGTCTTTGGCTGTTTTCAAAAGGATTGACAAGTTATGCTAACGCTTATAAAGGAGAATTTCATGTCAGGGACTTTGTCAAAGTTTGCGACTATTTTGCTTATTCTTGTTGGATTTTTATTCAGCACGAATTTTTCCTATGCTTTCCAAGATGCGGTGCCTCCTGCTGCCGAAAAGAAAGATGAAGGCGACAATAAACCTGCTGCAAGTCCCAGCCTTTTTATGCATATTCTTAAATCTGCAGGATGGGTTTTCGGACCTGTTATCCTTATTATCTCGATCGCACTTATTGCGCTTGTTTGCCTTTTGGCAATGGAACTGCGCATGATTACTTCCATTCCCCCCACTTTCGTTGAAGAATTTACCGAATTAGTCAACAAAAAACAGTTCAAACAAGCATTCGACATTGCTAAAGAAGATGGATCATTTCTTGGCAGAGTGATGAGCCAAGGAATGTCAAGACTTCAATATGGTATCGAAGATGCAAGGGAATCAGCCTACAACATGGTTGACAGCATTAAAGCGAACAAAGAACAATCCATAACTTATCTTTCCACCATTGGAACCCTTGGACCCATGCTTGGTTTAGTTGGAACTGTTTTTGGAATGATTCTAAGCTTTATGGAACTTGGCAGACCCGGTTCTACACCAAGGCCAGACAAGCTTGCTGATGGTATTTCTCATGCACTAGTAGTAACACTTTTGGGTATCGGGCTTTCCGTGCCCGCAATTTTCTTTCATGCGTTTTATCGTAATCGATTAATTAAAATTTCTATGGATACGAGCTTGATCGCAGATGATCTTTTAACTCAAATGTATCACAGTACTAAAAAAGCAGCAGGCCAAGTAACAACTCCTGCCTCAAATCCAAATGTTCTAACAAAAACAGTGCACCCGATTTAATCGATACTGATTCTTTCAAACAAAGATTTAGTAAGGTTTTTCCAAGGTAGATAAAGACATAAATAGAAATCAAACAGAGGTTAAATTACCATGAGTCATGGGGGATCTAGCGAAGGAAACATGGAGCCAAACCTCACTCCTCTTTTGGATATAGTGTTGCAACTTCTCATGTTCTTTATGATGTGCGTTAATTTTGTAACCAATCAGGTATCAGAAGAAATCGTACTTCCAGAATCAATGTCTGCAGTTCCCATGGATAAGAATGAAACCGATGTTTTGTTCGTGAATCTTCGACCCTTTATACTAAAGGATTACGAAACAAAAGGTGCTTCTGCTCTTCAAAAACTTACTGATAAGTTTAAAGAGGGAGATCCGTTCATTATTATCCTAGGCGAAGAACCAATGAAGTTTAGTGAATTTAAATTCTGGTTAAGAAACCAATTCAACACTATTAAAAGAACCAGCAAAGATGGTAAGGTTAAAACAACCATTGTCATGCGAGCCCACAAACTTACCGACTATGATCAGGTTTATCGCGTGTTGCAAATGTGCAAAATCGAAGGGTTCAGGCAAATTAAACTCCGAGCCATCACAAAAAGCGTGGTACAACCCCTATGAGTAAGCGAAGACACGAAGAACCCTCTTCAGAAGTTATTTTGCCAATTACGCCCATGCTTGATATGGCTTTTCAATTACTGACATTTTTCATCTTTACCTACAATCCCTCGGGGTTGGAGGGGCAGTTTGATTTAAGCTTGCCCTCCGAGAATGAGGCCGCCGCCAAGGAAACCAAACAACCTCCTCCCCCACCAGATCCTGATGCACCGCCTAAAATCGAAGCCGATGTTACAATTATTGTTGAAGCTGTTACAGACGATACTAACCGGGGTGAAATCGCCAAAATTCACATCAAGCAAAACTCCGGATCAATTATCGTTGGAGACCTCACAGAACTTTTTGAAAAACTCAAATTGGCAAATGAGACTGCAACCGAAAAAGAGGTGGTCAAAATCCAACCTGCTAGCAAACTTAAATGGGCTAATGTCGTCATGGTTGCAGATACTTGCCGCAAGGCCGGTTTTAAAAATGTCAGTTTTGTTGAACCTCCGGGGTTCAACATAAGTGTGGTTAATTAATTAATCTAGGCACGAAAGATGGCTAAACACAACACCATTTGTAAATTCATCGCCTTGGTTGTTTTATTTTTAACTTGCTTATTACCCATAAATAAAGCTTCTTCCCAAGATATCGACACAGTTCCTTTATTTCAGTTATTTCAACCAGAGCAGAGTTATTTGGCAACCCTTTGCATAGGCACGGGTACCATCTCTGGGACTGGTCTTTTGTGCTCTCTTTCAACCTTAGTAAGCGGTGATGATTCAGGATTTAACTTATGGTCTTTTAATGCCCCTTTTTCTTCCAGAAGAGAAAAAACCCTTCTTGCCACTTGTGGATTGATCCTCCTGCCTGCGGGTTCTGCAATGTCTGGCATCGAAACTATCGGCTTGTTAAAAATCGGTGACGAGGAAGATTTTTGGTCTTTGATTAATTCAGATGTTGTTCGACCGATTGCCGAAGAATTTTTGGAACGGGTCAAAGACGAAAAGCCAATTTATGGGGCTTCAATTGATGATTTAGAAGCTTCGGCTTATTGCGAATTCGTGCTAATGGCTTATCAAACCTCTGCCCTTGCCTTCACACAATCCGCGCGTAAAGAACTCACTTTCTCCGATCTTATGACCAAACCCAAAACAAATCGTGGCGAGGTTGTTGAGATCAAAGGAAGGCTAAGGCGGCTAAGAAAAGTCACACCACCTGTGGCATTATTGAATGTTGGAGTATCAGAGCTTTACGAAGGCTGGGTTTTTCAGGAAATGTATGGCCCTAACCCTGTTTGTATTCTTTTTACTCAATTGCCTGACCACCTCCAACCTTTTGAAAAAGATGATTATCTGATTGAATTCCAAGGCTACTTTTTCAAAAAATATCGTTACAAAACTGCGAATAGTGCCAGTGAAAACCCGTGGAAAGATACCCCTCTGGTGATCGGAAAAACATTGAAAGTTACAAGGGGTTCTATTGAAGCTGCCGAGGAAGGTACTTCTTGGGCGAAAGGGCTGTTGCCTTTGTTTGTTGTATTTATTGTAGTTGTAACTTCAGGAATCATCGGATTGATTATTTGGTTTTTGCGTGGTGATCAGAAAATAACAACCCAACTAAGGAACCGGCAAACCGAAATTGACCCTCTATTTAAGGATTATTCGGCAAATCCCGGGAACCAATTGGGTATTTCTGCGTCTAAATTATCAGAAAACGATTCGGAAAATTCAACCTTTCCTAATTATAGGATTTGATTGATTTACTAAAGCAATCATGCAATAATTAAGTATCAACAAAGTTCAGGAGGGTTATTCATGTCGCAAAACTACATTGTAAAAGGAACTATCAAGGGAACGGGCAAACCCATTGAATCTAAGATTGTTGCTCAAAGTGAAAAAAATGCTGAAATGATCGCCCGTGACAGGGGTATTGAAGTTACCTCTGTACTTCTTGAAGGCGCTGTACCTGCTATTGCAGCCACGAAACCTGCTATGGGTTTGGCAGCATTTGCAGGCCTCGGCCACGAAGCCGGGCGGGTTGAGCTTTCCGAAACATTACAAGATAATAGTGGTTATGCGAATATTGCTTGGGCCTTGGGGGCTGGTGTTGTAAGTGCCGCTATGCACGGTTTGTTAATTATCTTAATTATGCTTGTTCCCTTCGAAAATGCTCCTGTTCAAGCCGCCAAGCTTGATGAACCCACCAAAATTGAAGAATCTGAACCAGAACCCGACCTAACGGTAACGGATATTGGTAACGATATCGAAGTGCCCACCCAATATAATGTGGATCGCAAAGATGAGATGAGTGTTCCCGGGCCTGAAGATCCATCACAATCTGTTGGTATTCCTAATTCGCCCGAAACCGTTGCGGCGAATGTTCCACCCCCTCCAGGTTTTGGCGGTGGCACTGGGGCTGCGCCTTCTTTAGATGTTTCTGGCCTTGGAAGTAATGTTGGTTCCCTTGGTGGTATGGGTGGGGTTTACGCCCCAGGAGGTATTGCAGGCCGGAGCGGTGCTACTCGTGAAAAACTTCTTACCGAAGGTGGCGGTAACGCTCTTTCCGAAGCTGCTGTTGCTCGTGGCCTTAAGTTTTTTGCTTTACACCAAGCTGATGATGGCCATTGGTCTCTCGATAAATACGGTGATCATTATCGAACTGCCCCCATCGGAAATCCTGCCTCGAAAATTATTAAGCACAACACCGGTGATAAAGCTCAAAATAACGATATCGCAGGAACAGGCTTTGGTTTATTACCCTTTCTTGCCGCTGGTATAACTCATAAACCCTCGGCTAAAAAATCTCAGGAAGACTACAGCAAATCTGTGATGGGTGGGCTTAACTTCCTTATTAAAAAGCAAGGCAAAGATGGCAATTATGGCGGTGGACTTTATTCCCACCCCTTAGCCACCATTGCCATGTGTGAAGCTTATGGCATGACAAGTGATCCCTTGATCAAAATTTCTGCCCAAAGAGCTTTAGATTATTTAATTTATGCCCAACATGATGGTGGTGGCTGGCGCTATGGCCCCAAACAAGCAGGTGATACTTCCGTAACCGGCTGGTGCACCATGGCACTAAAGAGTGGTCAAATGGCCGGTCTTAAAGTCCCAACCGAACGATATAAAATGGTGGAAAAATACCTTGACGGCGTCTACGATCCGAAATCTGGTGGCTATGGTTACACCAATCCAGGTGCCGCTCCTGCGATGACCGCAATCGGCATGCTCTGCAGACAGTACATGGGTGTTAACCCCAGAAATCCCGGCCTTTTAAAAGGGGTGGAGATCATGAAACAAATTCACCCAGGGGTATCCCCTGCCAATTACAACATGTACCAAATTTACTATGCAACTCAGGTAATGCACCATATGGGTGGTGAAGCTTGGGACTTCTGGAACCTAGGCCCTGAAGTTTCTGGGGTTCGTAAAAATGGGGTTCGTGACATTTTAATTGCCAAGCAGGTACAAGGCACAGACCCTAAAAAAATTATGCTCTCCGGAAGTTGGGATGCACTTGGTGCTCACGCCGATGCTGGTGGCAGGCTTATGGCTACCTCGATGGCTCTACTTACTATGGAAGTTTACTACAGGCATTTGCCTTTGTACCGCCGCGAGATGGGTGGGGCTAAGTAAACCTCCCTTTTCACCTAAAATACCAAGGGACTGTTGATAAAACCAACAGGCCCATACTATTTTACCTAGCTGGCTGACTATTCGGATTTTTCCTCAAATTCCCTTTCAAGCTCATCCCCTGCATTACCGATAAATAGAACAGTATATCTAACTTTTATTGGCATAGAATTAATACTATGCTGGGGGATTCGATCATGTTACGCAAATTATGGCTTAGCTCCCTGCTATTGGCACTGACTGGAACAACTATTGGGTTGGCTTATTCTGAAACCCCGATTAACAATGAAATACAAAAACCTAAAGACCGGTTTTTAACTGTAAATGAAAAAGGCAAAGCCCCAATAAAGTGCAAGCTTATCTTAGCTTGGACTACTAAAACTGGGCAGCAATGCTATTTAGTGGAAGCACTTGAAACAGGTAGTAAAATCACCATCGTTCAAAACTCCCCCATGTCAAAAGAAAAAAATTCAACCACAAATCACCACTGGGTCAACGCCAATACTCCGCCAGCGAGTTCGCCTATTCCTCCTGAATATAACACAGTAAAAGCAGCACCATTGCGAATGGAACCTGCAAAAGTTGAGGCGAAAACAGCGGTTAATAATTCAACCGTTGTTCCTATGCAAACAGCAATCCAAAAAAACATTAAACCTTTAAAAATTGAAACTGCAACCATTAAAAAAGAAGTAGACACCCCGATCGGAAAACCCTTGGCGACAGAATTCATAACCATTCCAGCGCCGGGATCAGACAAAATCGTAGTCGTACCAGAAAAAAGCAAGAAATTATTTGCTGGTAAAGCGGTACAAACCAACACCGACAAACTTGTAATCCTTAAAGAGGAAAAAACCCTAGTAGCCACCAGTACTGGCCCAGAAAAAATCATATCAATCACAGAACTTCCTACAAAAACACTTTTAGTAGCAAAACCAAACGATAAAGTTGAAAATGCTCCGAAAGCTGACAAACAAACTGCTACCCCTGCTATTGCCAATCCTGCTGGCAATAAAAGTGAATCTACGAGTGCAGAATCCGCCGCACCCAACAAGGTGGTAAATAAAAATACTGAAGCAACCACAGCAACTTCAAAGGAAACAAAAAAACCTGAATTTGAACAACTTAAAGCCCAAGATTGGCGAAAATCCTGGGGCAAAATGGATTTATCCCAAGAAAAAAACCCTATTACAAAAAGCGACCCCATGGAGGCTGAACTTCCTCATGCAGATCGAACCAAGCCTGATCCGCTTAAAAGTGTAGACTTTTTACACCCAAAGCTAGAAGAAAAAATAGCCAAGAAAGCTGTAAAAGCTGTAGGAAGGGAAAGTTCAAACAAAGAAGTGGAAGCGATCGTTTCTGGTGTTGCAGTTCCAAAAACAACTGCAGAACTTGCAGAAAATTCAATTCCAAATGTTACCCCGAAAATTACTCCACAAATTGCACCCAAAGAAACATCCACAGATACTTTAAAAGTCATCCCAAAAATAAATCCGAATCCAACCGCTGTTGGTAAAGTTAAAAGCAGCCCAAAACTTATTACAGAATCTGCAGAAAAAACGACTCCACCGCCAATCATTGTTATCAAAGAACCCCGACAACCAAAAATAGTTCTTATCAAAAAGAAAGAACCTACGGAACCTAAAACACCAGATTTCCTTAACCGCACCATGGGTAGAATTTATGGATTTTGGGCAAAACCTAATGCAGTTACCCCAAATGAAGAAAAGGTACCTCCAGGCAACGGATCGGTTTTAGCTGCGGGTGCCCCACCTGTTCAAATGATTCCTTATATGCCTAATGGCCAACCGATGGGTGCGCCTCCAACAGCACAAATGTTCACGCCACCCCAGGCGCCACAACTTTACCCCAGCAACCCAACAATGGGAATGACTGGCACAAGTTACCCTACCCAAGGTATGGCAAACGCATTTACTCCGGTTCCAAACCAAAGGCCTATACCATCGGATGTTGAATCTACCATTGTTATGCAGAATGCATTTAATCCACCAATTTCAAAAGAAGGCAATATTCCATCCCAAGGATTTGCCCCGCCAGGAATTAATCCAAATAATATTATGATCCAAAACATGGCCCCAGGTCAAATGCCAGCAAACATGATGGCTTACATTCAACCACAACCAACAACAATGCCTGTAGATATTGTTCTAATGGAGAATGTTCAAATGCTGAAAACTGCAAATCAACCTTCCTATAGGGAGTATGCTGCAGATCAACTTTCTAAAATTCGTGGGATATCAATGAACCAGGCCGTACACGCCTTGGCAACGGCAGTTAAGGAAGATCCAGCCCCATTGGTAAGGGCAGCCTGCATACGCTCGCTAACACGCATGAAAATCAATACTATAGAAGTGTTGGAAGTTATCAATGAAAAGAAAACGGACTTAGACCCAAGGGTTCGATTGGAAGCCGATCAGGCGATGATTCAGCTTACTTCTGGGTCGAGTGAATCTGGTAACAGAATTCGCCAAACTAGTCCAACCTTCAAAAGGTGATTTTCAGGGTTTCTTTTTTTTACTTTTGCATGTTTCGAGTTTGCAGGAGCTTTCATGATTCCTATTGATTTAAAAGGTAAAGTGGCACTGATTACTGGTGTGGGTGATAATGTTGGGTTTGCTTGGCATATTGCAAAAACTTTGCAAGCCGCTGGTGCATCCCTTTTTTTTGCAGTCCACCCAAGGCTAGTTGGTATTGTTGAAAGTATTATGGAACGCGACACCGACGCAGAAAGTCGAATACTTCCCTATGCAAAGGGAAGTATGAAAATCGAAAAGATTCTTCCTTGTGATGTCGGCTTTGACACCATGGACGATGTAGACGAAAAAACCAAGAATGACAAACGCTTTGCCAAGCATGGTGATTTTTCAATCAAAGGCATGATTGATGTCCTTTCACAACATACCAAAAATGTCGATATTCTTATTCATGCTGTTGCGTTCAGCCCAGAAATAAAAAACCCTGCAATTAACACTTCAAGGGCAGCTTATCTTACAGCCCTAAGTATTAGTGCGTATTCCCTTACAGCCCTGAGCAGGGCCGCACTTCCTTTAATGGAAAACAGGCCAGGCGGTACAAGCGTGGTAGGCCTTTCCTATATCGGTGGCGAAAGAGTTATTCCGCATTATGGTGGCGGCATGTCGACCGCAAAATCTGCATTGCAAATTGATGCCAAACAATTGGCAAGCAATCTCGGGCCAAAGGGAATCAGAGTTAATATTATTTCGGCTGGCCCTTATGCATCCCGCGCCGCAAAAGCCATTGGCGATATCGGCCAAATGATCGATCATGCTACCAGCAGATCGCCTTTGCCTCGCCCAATTGAAGCGGATGAAGTGGGGAACGCCACTGCCTTTTTATGTAGCCCTTTAGCTTCTGCTATCACTGGCCAAGTTCTATATGTTGATTGTGGTTACAATGTGATGGGCGTTTAATCTTTGCTGTTTATTTTATAAACACCATAACGCCACAATGAGCCAGCGTAGGGATGACTTTAACCAAAGTCATCCCTGCTTCATTTAGCCATGATTGATATTCTTTTTTGCTATACGCCCTACCCTCGGTTAGCGAAAAAAGAGCTGCCGAATACAATGCAATTTCTAAAGGGCCATCAAGTTCATCATTTAGAAACACATCATGCACAAGAAGTAATCCATCTTTAGGAAGGGCTTTAACCAGTTTGTAGATAAGGCGAATACAATCGGGTTCATCCCAATCATGCAAAATATTAGAGAGTAAAACAACATCTACCCCAGCAGATACAGGGTCTGCAAACATATCACCCGGAAGGCTTTTAACCCTTGATGCCAACCCTGCTTGATTAACAAACTGATCAGCAACTTTCAAAACCTCTGCACCATCCCAGAGAATGGCATTTAAACCCGGGTTTTTTTCAAGCAAAGCAATCGAATAAAGCCCACTACCCGCCCCAACATCAAGAATCCTTTTTTTCCCAGAGAGAGAAATTTTTTCTGCCAACACTGGTGCAACATTCATGGCCCTTCCAGAAAGAGACAAAGTTAGATTGATTGCACTTTCTGTTTTATCCATTGCAGAATCTAGACCTTCACGAAATATAAAAGCTGCACCTACATCGGGTTTATCTGCATGAATAGGAGTGGAAACTCGAAGACGATTCACCATTTCTAGCACGCCTGGGGCTTGGGAAGATAAACCAATATAAGAAGCAATGCTATGCCTTGAATCTTTTAAAAGAGTGGATTTTGCAATTTCAGTGAGGGTAAGACTTCCTTTATTTTCCAACAACAATCCCGAAGCCTTTAACCCAGTTATTAGCACAATCCAAGCCCGCTTTTCTAAACCTAATTTGGCTCTCAATGTCTCAGATTCTAATTCATTTAATGCGATTTCTTCAAAAAGATTAAAATGCACAACCGACGCTGTAAGCAATTCAGTTGCATAATTCCCGCGAAATAATTCAAATATGGGTGCGGGATCAAATTTAGGACAAACCATTGGAAAAATATTTGCTGCCATTTTTGCACCTTTTTATAACACTTATCATTTGATCAATCAATTATTCTATCATGCCCAGGGCAAACCAGTAAAAACTTCTTCATTACAATTCTTATGTTTTCCTAGCCAAATGGCCAAATTATGCCTAGATTAGCTTGTATAAGTCATTGTGAGTTGGCAATGCTTGGCATTTCCTCAAATATTAAATGACATTATTTAGCTTCTTTTCTAATGGGAATTACAATGAATGATTCTGAACCTAAAGGCGATATCGCATTAATTGGATTGGCTGTTATGGGCCAAAATCTAATCCTTAACATGAATGATCATGGTTACACCGTGGTTGCCTACAACAGAACCACTTCCAAAGTCGACGATTTTCTTGCAAAGGAAGCCAAAGGAACTAAAGTCATTGGCGCACATAGCATCGAAGAAATGTGTAAACTTCTCAAAAAACCAAAACGCGTTATGATGCTTGTTAAAGCTGGCCAAGCTGTTGACGACTTCATCGAACAAATTCTACCTCACCTCGAAAAAGGTGACATCATCATCGATGGCGGAAACTCACTTTTTGGTGATACGGTAAGGCGAACCAAATATTTAGAATCCAAGGGGATTTTATTTATTGGCACCGGGGTCTCAGGCGGCGAAGAAGGTGCCCGTCGTGGCCCTAGTATTATGCCAGGCGGTAGCCCTGATGCTTGGAATCATGTCAAATTAATCTTCCAAGATATTTCCGCCAAGGTTGAAGACGGCACCCCATGTTGCGATTGGGTAGGTGAAGGTGGCGCTGGCCATTATGTAAAAATGGTACACAATGGGATCGAATATGGTGATATGCAATTGATCTGCGAAGCATATGATATTTTACATAAAGGCTTGGAACTTTCTCACGACGAAATGCACAAAGTTTTTGAAGAATGGAATAAGGGCGAGCTTGATTCCTATCTCATCGAAATCACCCGAGATATTCTTAATTTTAAAGATTCTGATGGCCAACCGATGGTGGAAAAGATTTTAGATGCAGCAGGGCAAAAAGGTACGGGTAAATGGACCGTTATTAATTCCCAAGAACTTTCGATGCCCGTAACACTGATTTCTGAAGCTGTTTATGCCCGTTGTGTTTCGGCATTAAAAGACGAAAGGGTAATAGCATCCAAAGCTATCAAGGGGCCAAAGCCTAAAATTTCTGGTAATAAAGAAAAGCTCATCCAAAATATTCACGATGCCCTATATGCTTCTAAACTTGTTAGCTATGCGCAGGGATACATGTTGATGCAAGCTGCGGCCAAGGAATATGATTGGAAATTAAATTACGGTGGCATAGCCCTAATGTGGAGGGGTGGTTGCATAATTCGAAGCAGATTCCTAGGGAAAATTAAAGAAGCATTCGACCGCAAGAAAAACCTCAGCAATCTTTTGCTTGATAGCTACTTTAAAAAAGAAATGAAACGCTCACAAAAAGGCTGGAGAAATATCGTTGCCATGGCAATTAAAAAAGGTATACCAGTACCCGCAATGAGCACTGCATTATCCTTTTTTGATTCGTACAGAACAGAACGATTGCCAGCAAATCTGCTGCAGGCCCAGCGTGATTATTTTGGTGCCCATACTTATGAAAGAACCGACAAACCAAGGGGTGAGTTTTTTCACACCAATTGGACTGGCCGTGGTGGTGATGTTTCAAGCTCCACTTATAACGCATAGTTTTTTAAGCTTTTCTTTAAAACGGGACCTTGTTTTCAAGGTTCCGTTTCGTTTTTTAATGGGTCTTCAGGCCAAGCATGTTTTGGATACCTACCACGCAAATCTTTTCGAACTTGCGGATAAGTGTTTTTCCAAAATCCGGCTAAATCTAAGGTCAATTGTTGTGATCGGTAATTGGGTGCCAATAAAGAAATCAACAGGGGCAGTTTGCCACCGCCAAGCTTCGGAGTTTCTTTCCAGCCAAATAACTCTTGGATTCTAGCCTCAAGTAATGGGGACTTTCCTACCTGGTACTTCAGGGGGGAAATTTTCCCTGAGGGCAGTATCAATTTTTCGGGCAATTCTTTTTGTAAACCAACATATTGCTCGTGAGAAAGAATCATCCTTACCGCATTAAACCAATCGCCATTCTGAACTTCTGCTAGTGTTTTTTTTCCTTTACACATCCATAATAAAGGTTCAAGCAAAGTAGTTGAATCCACTACTGGGAAATTCTTATTCTGAAACAATTCCCGATAAATATTTATCCGTTCCAATAATTGACCTGCTGGCGAATCGATATCTGGGAGAACCTCTTTTAAATGGCTCATCAAACCTTGATGCAATATTTCGCCATTCAAATCATCGGTTGTCAAATGCGAATCTTTTTCATCCAAGACCAAATCCATGTAATATGATTTCTGAACTGCAATAAGCTTTTTCAAACTAGAATCGTAAAAAACCTCGCGTTGGGTTCTTTTAAAAACAGGGTCCAACCAATCTGCATTAATACCAGAAACCATTCTTGCTACAGATTCCTCATCACCCGATTGAATATCAACACAAACAAAAAAAGCCTGATCCCTAACCATGCTTTTTTTTGATTGCACAACCCCTCGATTCCCAACCATCAATGCTTTCAGGCTGTTTTTTTCGCGTCGTTTGGCAACCCTATCCGGAAACCCGGCTAGGATTGCACGAAGAAAATCTTCCTCGCTTCCTTTATTTTCAAAAGATTTATTTCCACCAAAGGAAGAAATCAATTGATCTCGAACCCGAAACACATTTGCAACCCGATCAGGATTCAAATTATTATTTTGTGCAGAATTTTTAAAGGATTGATAATGTTCAAGAATTTCAACCACATCAAGAATGTCTGAACTTGATGAACCTTGATTACGCTTGAAATTTGAACCATCAAAGGCTTGATTAAACACCGATCTCTCAGAAAGAATGGCAATTCCCAGAGAAACTTGGTGAAGGGTATTACCCGCCCCCTTAAGTAAAATAGCAGAAAGCCTAGGATGGAATGGAATCTCATTCATCTTAATACCAAGAGGAGTAATTTTCCCTTGATCAATCGCTTTCAAATTTTGCAAAAGCTTGATCCCATTATTAACCGCAAGGTAATTGGGTTTTTCAAACCAAGGGAATTCTTCCCAGTTGTTTTCTCCGAAAGCAAAAAGTCTTAACAAGGCCGCAGACAAATCCACCCTTTGGATTTCAGGTTTATCAAAATCTTCACGCATAATCTGGTCTTTTTCAGACCAAAGCCTGGAACAAAAGCCTGGGGCCTCTCGCCCTGCCCTACCAGTTCGTTGATCTGCGGAAGCTTTAGATATCCGAATTGTTTCCAGGCTATTAAGCCCCAACCTAGCATCAAAGAAACTTTTTTTCGCCTGCCCTGAATCAATCACCGCTTTAACACCATTTACTGTTACCGAAGTTTCTGCAACATTGGTGGATAATATAACCCTATCTCGCTGAGATTTTTTTAAAGCTTTCTCTTGTATTTCGATGGGTAAATCACCATGAAGAATATGTATATCTAAACCAGGAAACTGTTTTTCAAGGTGCCCTTTAGAAGAAAGTATCTCGAACATCCCCGCTAAAAAAACCAGAATGTCGCCCTTTGTTTTCTGTTGAATATTAATTATTTCTGCAGTGATTGCATCTTCCAACCGAAAATCTTTTTTAGATGTATTATAACTTATTTCGACCGGATACATTTTTCCCATGCTAGAAACCACCGGGCAATCATCTAAATAAGCAGAAACTTTATGGCTATCAAGCGTTGCGCTCATCACTAAAATTTTTAAATCTTGCCTTACAGTTTTTTGCAGCAGCCTAGCCATTCCCAATAAAAGATCACTCTCTAAACTTCTTTCATGAAATTCATCGAAGACGAGGATTTTGCAATCAGAAAGATAAGGATCAGATGATAACCAATTTAAAATAATTCCAGTCGTAACAACCAAGCATTTGGTTTTGCTACAATAATTCGAATCAAATCGGACTTGATACCCAACTAAATCACCAATGTTTGAGCCAAGCAAATATGCAATTCGTAAAGCAGAGGCCTTGGCAGCCAACCTTCGTGGCTCTATCAAAACAATGCCATTATAACCGGCTTTTATTAACCCGATAGGAACAAGAGTCGTCTTTCCTGCGCCTGGGGGAGCGTGAAGCACCGCAGCATTACCACTACCTAACACTTTAATTAACCCAGGCATTACCAAGGCAACTGGCAAAGAATCCAGTTCATTCATGCTTAAACACCAAAAGTTATTTTGTTGGTAGCAATCATGTTAAGTAGGTGGTGACGGATTTTGGCCAAGAGAAGGAGGCGGGCTTATTTTATCTTTAAATTGTTGGAACCCTTTTTTCAAGGTATTAAGGAAAGGTGGGATTTGTCCTGCAGACATAAAGACCCTTGCAGAAACCACACTTCTAGGATAGAAAGTTGCTATAAAATCAAACACAAAATCACTCGGGCTATGACTTATCATCACTGCGTTACTGTAAGAACCCTCCAACATCTCATCTGCTATTTTTAATTGAGCATACAACTCTTCAATTGGCAAAGGAACCGAACCAGGAGGGGGTGGCGGCAATTGAGGGGGTGTACCAAATTTAGTCTGGTACATCGAAAGATTTTCTTCAAGGGCATTGCAAAAACTTAATAGCGAAGGCGGACTCATTACAACTCTGGCAACCACTCTTTGAGGCTGAACCATTCTTTGCAAAAAATCCAAAATAAATTCGTTTTGCCCATTTAGCAATAAAGCTCCGGACGAGAAAACACCACTGGAAACTTTATCGGTAACCCTTGCGCTTACTTGGGAGTATTTAACTTCCTGAGTAATGGTTTCGGGATCTTTATTAGGTTCTGGATTTACTTCCGAACTCATGAATCACCTTTAGATATTTGCCTGTGTTTCAAACTAATAGATCATTGAATAATAAGTTTTTTTCTTTAAAAACACCAGATGAACCTTTAAATTTCAAAGTTTTTAAGAACGGCTCAAATTTTGGCCCGGACTTTAAAAATGGATGAGATAGCCAATAAAACCAATTAAAAAACAAAACCACGATTTTTAAAGAATTATCAGGAAGTGCGAAAAAGGCCGATTATGCCAATAACAATAAAAAGGAAGGCAATAAGATTTGTTAATAATCCAAAAATACCCAACCGCCTAATATGAATAAAACGGCTTGCTAAATCATTCTTTTTAACAATGCGTGCATTTTTGAACCCCTCATTGCTTAAAAACACACATCTAATTCCAAAATAGACTCCAATTAACGGCAATAGACTCATATTTGAGGCGTTAGCAGTAATTTCTTCCTGATATTTCAGCCATTCGTTTTGGTATTCAGCACCAACATCTTTGAAATTCTCACATTTACCCAATACAATTTTCAACGGAAAACCACAGGAACCACAGCGTTCTTGATCTTTAGTTACTGAAGTATTACAACCATAGCAATGCATCGGAATTCCAAATACCCCCATGAACTCATAGAATATACATAAATATGCAAGCTAATATCAGTAGGTCAAGGATCAACCATGATTTCATGACTTAATATTTTTAAAATTAGTGGCATGGAGTGAGGCTTACAAGTATTAAATCTGGTTTTAACCTAGCAAAGAATAATTCTCATGGGACACCGGCCAAATATTGAATCCTTTCTGGAACATGCAAAAAACAACAGCATGGTACCTGTATTCAGACAATTAACAGGTGATACTCTCACCCCTGTAAGCGCTTATTGCAAGTTATCCCAAGATAAATGGTCTTTTCTGTTTGAAAGTGTTGTAGGTGGCGAAAAAGTGGGTCGCTATAGCTTTCTGGGTACAGATCCCTTTTTAAGATTCAGTGTAAAAAAGAAAACCGTCACGATTGAAACAAGAAACCCCGGTCAATCTGGAACTTTTATTCAAAATATTATCGAACATAATGACCCTATTGAGCTTTTACAAGAATACATCAATAAATATCGGTCGCCACATATTGCAAACTTACCGCGATTTTGTGGAGGTGCGGTCGGTTTTACTGGTTATGACACTGTCCGATATGTAGAAGACCTGCCAAATATTCCTAAAGATGATAGAAATCTTCCAGATTTATGTTTTGGATTTTATGATCACATGGTGATTTTTGATCATATAAATAAAACCATCGCTGTAGTAGTGCACGCACATATTACAGAAAATGATCACAAAGATTCTTACCAAGTTGCATGCAACAAAATCGATTCAATCGTACATCAACTTCAAAATAACCAATGCACATTAAAAATCACAGATATACAACCAGAGGGGAAAGTTTCCCAACCATATAAATCCAATTTCACCCAAGAATCTTTTGAAAAAGCTGTAATCAAATGTCAGGAATACATTAATGCAGGGGATATTTTCCAGATCGTATTAAGCCAGCGACTCGAAACAGAAACCAAAGCAAAACCCTTTGATATCTACCGAACACTTAGAGTTGTTAATCCAAGCCCTTTCCTTTTCTTCCTTCGATTTGATGATCTCTGCCTCATAGGTAGTTCACCAGAAATCATGGTACGCGTGGAAGAACGCCATGTAACCATTCGACCACTTGCAGGAACAAGACCTAGGGGCAAAAATGAAGAAGAAGATAAAATTCTAGCACAAGACCTTGTATCTGACCCAAAGGAGAGAGCAGAGCACATCATGCTTGTAGATTTGGGCAGAAACGATGTGGGCAGGATCGCAGAATTCGGCACAGTTAAGATTTGTGATGTGATGACAGTTGAAAAATACAGCCATGTCATGCATTTATGTAGCACAGTAGAAGGCACGCTAAAAAAAGAGATGACCGCACTAGATGCATTAAAATCGTGCCTACCTGCCGGAACACTAAGCGGTGCGCCTAAAGTTCGTGCAATGGAAATCATTGACGAATTGGAACCGCACAAAAGAGGCCCCTACGGAGGCGCAGTCGGATACATAGATTTTTCAGGAAATATGGACACTTGTATTGCGCTTAGAACTATGGTTTTAGTGGGCCAAAAGGCATACCTTCAAGCGGGTGCAGGAATTGTTGCAGACAGTGAACCAGCAAAGGAATACGAAGAAACACTAAATAAAGCAAAAGGATTGCTCAGAGCACTAGAGATTGCGGAGAAACAACTTTAACAATCAAAACGAATTGATTATTTTCTCGATTTCCTGAGGCAATGGCGTGGATTTAAACAAATAAACTGATTTCGGTATTTGTCCCAATTTCTCTTTCCCCAAGTTCCCTTTATCAGCAACAGCAAGAACATACTTTTGAAGTTTGAGTTTTTCCATATCTTTGATTCTTCGTTCGACCACTGCAGTGTTCCAGTTCCAAAGAATCTCTAAGCCAACAATTTTTTGATCTGTTTTCCTTTTAAGAACAAAGTCTGGGATCAGCAGATCATCAGAATAATCCAAGTCGGAAATAGTATCCGAAATATCCCACTCATCTATTCTTCTTTTAAACAAAAGAAGAAACATCTCGTTTTCAGGGGGACGATATATGCCGGCATCTGAATAATGAGTAACCAAACCATCATTACTGGTGATTTGGAATTTGCAAGGTTTCTTGGTTTTACCCCAGAGTAATTCGGCTTCCAACTCAAAATCAGGGCATAACAAAAGAGCGGGAAGAAACAGAGCTATTTGAAACCCATATTTCTGGGTTGTTCGAAAAAGACTTAATGGCCCATCAATCTGCAGGGTTAATCCTGATGCCTTAGTTTTATCCACAGCACACAATAATCGCTGAAATTTAAGCCATCTTGTTAACTGTCGGAGTCGTACTGGAGGCGTTGATGAAGGAAGTTTAACAACAATATTTAGCGAATTAAGTAAAGCCCCTTGGGCAAGCGCAAGATTATACCGATGTATTAGATTCTGCGCATTGACCTGCGGAATTGCCAAGAGTTTATTTTCTGACTCAAGATCGGAATACAATAAGGCATCGATAAGATTAGGATCAATTTCAATCTGTTTTCCTACAACTTCAAAAATATTTTTACGGACTTCCAAGTCGGAAGCTAATTTTCCATCCTGCTTGAATTTTGAAGCTAACGAAAAAACAAGTTCTCTAGTTTTTAAAGCATCAAATTCTAAAGCTTGTTCGAAACTACAGTTGTCAGAAAAAACTTTCACCAACCCTGCAAAAACCAAAGCATCAGGGATCGAACCAGAATACTCATTTATTTCCTCTTCAAAGGTAATTCTAGATTGCCCCAGAAGATCTTTCCCCTTAGATAAAATCCACTCTACAACGGTGGCCCATCTAGAATCGGAAGGGTCGAGGTAACTAACCAGAAGTCTCCCCCTGTAGTTTTTCGCAATTAATTTATTTCCTGTAAGCATCGTGCTCCCTACGCCTTTGGCTTGTTAATTCTTCACTCGTGTTTCTACTTATTACTTCGTAAAGAATGGCACGCTTATCCTTGTATTTTCTTAATATTCGCCCCAATCGCTGAACATGCTCCCGCACGGTTCCAGAACCTGAAAGAACAATACCAACGCCAGCACTAGGTACATCAACCCCTTCGTTAAGAACCTTGTTAGTCACGACAGCAAGGAACTCCCCTGACTTGAATTTGTCCAAGGTTTGTTTTCGCTCTTTAGCCTTAGTTTCATGAGTTACAGCGGGGATAAGGAATTTTCTAGAAATCAAATAAACCATGGAATTATCGCCCGCAAAAATTATGCAGGGATCATTTGCATGTTTAAGAAGAAGATTCTCCAACACATCAATTTTGGCCTTGGAATGCAAAGCTATTTTCTTTTGCAACCTGAAAGCATCGTAAGCTTTTTTTGCTTCTTGAAATCGGGAACTTTCCGCAAGAAAACGCTGCCATCCACCTGGATCTCTTAGGTTAATACCCCTTTTTACAAGGTAATTGCGATACACCTTCCTGGCATTTTCATAATCAATTTTTTCATCATCTGACAGATCCACATGGATTATTTCTGATTCATAACTGGCTAAATAACTACCTGCAAGCTCTCCAATTTCTTTTCGAAAAACAAAGGGGCCTATCAAATGCTCAAGCATTGTTTCATTACCATCGGTTCGTTCGGGGGTAGCAGTAAGGCCTAATCGGAAAGGTGCAATCGAGCCTATTGCAATGTTCGAATAAACCGAACCAGGCAAATGATGACATTCATCAAAAACTAAAAAGCCGAACTTATTGCCCCATTTCGCCAAATGTATATGAGCAGAATCATAAGTGGTAACAGTGATTTCATGAATTTCATGGGTCCCACCTCCCATCATTCCCACAGGCACCCCTAAAGAAGTAGAAAGAACTGTGTGCCATTGATTCATTAAATCAATAGTCGGAGTCACAACAAGAGTGGGGCGCTGCAGACGAATGATTGCCAAAATTGCAAGGAATGTTTTACCCGTACCAGTGGGCAAAACAACCACCCCTCTGGATTTTTTACTCCACCACGATTCAAGGGCTTCTAATTGGTAGGGAAACGGCTGACGAACATCTTTAGTCACCCATGCCTGATTTTCGTAAAGCTTAACAGAATCTTTGAAACTAATTTTAAGTAAAACCAAACCTTGAATAAGAGACCGGTAATGAATCGCTTCACAACGAAAGTTGTTGGTTCTTGGGTCATGTAAAAGAAAAGGCAGGTTTTGTATCAAGTCTGAGGATAGACCATTGACTACAAGAGTTCCTTCATGAAATGTAAGCGTTACCAAATTTGTTTCATCCATGAAAAGAATGCTCGTAAGAATTATTTGGGCTTGGGGACATCCTCAACCCTTGCAAGAAAGCTGGCGAAACTACGCCATCGTTCAGCAAACAAATAAAAAGCTGGAACAAGAAACAAAGTTACCGCAGTAGAAACCAGAATACCACCAATAATTGCACGCGCCATAGGTGCCCTAGTCTCGGCACCCGGCCCCACACCAAAAGCCGCAGGTATTGCCCCCGCAATAGTTGCAATCGATGTCATAAGAATAGGCCTCAATCGCACAGGGCACGCTTTAACCAAAGCTTCCTCCACCCCCAAACCCTGCTCTCGTAATTGGTTGGTGTAATCAACAAGAATGATTGAATTCTTTTTCACCAAACCCATTAGCAAAATAAATCCAATCATACTCATCATATTCAATGTATCACCTGTAAACCAAAGTGTAATCAAAGCACCTGTTACAGCAAATGGCATAGCAAGAATAACAGTAAATGGGTGAATAAATGAATTAAATTGAATTCCCAAAATCATATAAGCAATCACAATGCCCAACATCAAAGCAAACAATAGGCTGGTCATAGTTTCTTTAAGCGCACTTGCGTTGCCTAATTCAACAAGAGTTACATTTTCAGGGAGCAAACTAACAGCAAGTTCTTTGCATTTTGCGATGGCCTCGCCTTGAGAAACGCCTTCCGAAGTGTTTGCAGTTATCTCAATTTTGCGTTGATGATTATAACGATTAATAACGGGGAGAGTTGAAACAGTTTTAAGTTCCTGCACTACATCCTCAACAGATACAAGCTTATTATCGCCTGCTCTAAGTGTCATAAGAAGAAGATTGTCAGGAGAGGTTCGTTCCTGTTCTTGGAAACGGACACGAACATCATAACGCCTGCCCTTATCGGTAAATCTTCCAACGCGTTCGCCACCAACAAGAAGACTGATACTTTCTGCAAGGCGAGAAACCGGCATACCCAACAATGCAAGTTTTTCACGATCGGGAGTAACCTGAACTTCTGGCATGCCTATAATCCATATCTACATCGGTAAGCATAGGCAGATTATTTTTGGTTAGAGAGTAATTCATCGAATCAACAATTTTGCGCCCTACATCAGGCAGAATTTTCCAGTCGCCTTGAATAGAGAAATCAATAGGATCGCCACGCTGGGGAGTAAAGCCTTCGGTTGATTGATCGCGAACCACGACCCGTACATCTTCTACTTGTAAAAGTTCTTTTCGGATTAAAGGTACAAGTTGCTGCTGGGTAAGCAAACGATCAGATCTTGGAACAAGCTGAACAAAAATATCAGCTTCATTCATCAAAAGCCCTGATTCGGTTGCAACCGCAGTCATAATACCAGCCACTTCATTGCGGTCGGCAAGAATAGTTTCGCAACGCCCCAATAAATTCCCGATTTCATCAATGCTAGCCCCCACTGGGCATACTACATGAACCAGCAATCTGCTTTGATCTTCGCTTGGAACAAGTTCCTGCCCCAAAACTCCAATACCCACAAAAATCCCTGTGGCCAAAGCAATAAAAAGACCAAACACAAGAACAAGGTTAGAATGTTTAAGCGAGTAACCCAATAGCTTGGAATAAACAGAGGTGGTGTGGTTTAAGAACCAATCTGTAGGCTTAAGAAACACTGGTTTTAAGAAGTAAAACTGTATAGCCCAAAGCGCCAACTTAAAATAACGGACAAATAAAACAAGAACAAAAACCTCAAGTGACAACTCTAAGATAAAAGTCAACCAAACTTGTTTTCCAGCGAGAAATGAAAAAGGATCAACAAAAACGGGAAAGGAATCTGAGAGGTATTTGAAAAAGAACTTGGCAGGCCAAAAATAATACTCAAGCAAAGAACCAGAAGTTGTAAAAAGCTTTAAAATCGACAACGGAATTTCAATCAGCAAACAAATCAGCAAAACAAGGATGATATGAATTGTGCGTGGGGCTTTTTCTTCTTCGTGCGAAAGCTTTAGAAAAAAAGCACTCAGCATAGGAGTAAGGGTTAAAGCACAAACCAGTGAAAGAATAACCGCAACACTAACAGTAACGCCAAACTGAAAGAAAAACCTGCCTATGGTGCCCGACATGAAAGCGACCGGAAGAAAAATAGCAGCAATAGAAAAGGTGGAAGCCATTGCAGCAAAACTGATTTCCCCTGCCCCCTGCAAGGCAGCATCAATCATCGACAACCCTTTTCCCCGAAGTCTATAAATATTTTCCAACACCAAAATTGCATCGTCAACCACAACACCAACAGAAAGCGAAAGTCCAAGAAGAGTCATCAAATTGATGGTAAAAGGGGGCCAGCCAAAAAACTTGACTCCGTAATTGATAAAGAAGAATGTTCCAATCAATGAGGTTGGGATTGAAAGGCAGATGTTCACGGTTGAGCCAATCGAGCCAAGAAACAAATAACAAACAACGCCGGTAAAGAGTACACCCAGCATAAGGGTGAGTTTTAATTCATCAATGTTTTCCCTCACAAAAACCGAGGAATCAACAGGCACATTAAGCTCTACGCCCGGGGGTAGCATTTTTCTTAACCGTGGTAACTCCTTCTTTACATTCTCACACAAGCCAACTAAATTCCCCCCAATTGCTTTTCGAATCCCTACAGCAATCGCAGGCATGCGATTAAATCGGGCCAAGCTTCTTCGGTCTTCCATTCCATCTTCAACCACCGCAAGGTCTTCAAGAAGAATATGCTGCCCATCCCTTTGGGCTACCAAAAGTTTTCTGAATTCATTCACGGAATAAGCTTCGCCCATGGTTCGAAGATTAAACTCAACCATTTTACTTTGAATATAACCCGCAGGCATTTCTGCGTGTTGTTTCTGAATTGCCTGCCTGACATCATCCGCTGCAAGATTGAAACTTGTTAGTTTATCTCGGTCCACCCAAATACGAATCGATCTTGCTTGCAATCCAGCGAATTGAACACCACCAACTTCAGCAATTGCGGCAATTTCTTGTTTAAGTTCCTTCTCAGCAAAATCACTAATTCGATGTAGTGGCGCGCTGCCCGATAATGTCAGCCACATCACAGGCAGATTGTTGGGATTAACCTTGGTTATCACAGGCGGATCAATATCAACAGGCAGCCTTCGCCTAGCTGCACTTACTGCATTCTGAACATCCTGCATTGCAACATCAATGTTTCTTTCAAGCCTGAAATAAACAGTAACAAGGCTTATGCCTTCCATGCTGCGGGACATGATATAATCAACCCCTTCCACGCTGGCTACTGCATCTTCCACGACATCAGTAATATCGCCATCCATGATGTCGGGCGAAGCAGCTTCCCTAGTTACAGCAATGCTAACAACGGGAAAATCAATTTCAGGAAACTGACTAACACCCAAACCTTGATAGCCTAGCCATCCAAAAATTATCATTGCAGCAGAAACCATAACAGCAAACACAGGGTTTCGAATACTTAATGCAGGCAAGCTCATGTTTTGTTCAAACCTCGATGGGCTGCAATGCAGCTTGATTAGATTTTTGGTCGCAAGAAGGCGGAAGAATTGGTGAAGGCTTAGCCCCCTTAGATAAAGAGCTGAGCCAATGATTTATTTTTTCTATAAGAACATAAAACGAAGGCACAACGATAAGAGTAATCAAGGTAGAAAGAAAAATTCCACCGATGACACTTCTCGCAAGTGGGCCTCGATTTTCAGCCCCTGCACCAAAGTCAAATGCAAGGGGAACCACCCCAGCTATAGTCGCAAGCGAAGTCATCATGATAGGCCTTAACCGCACAAACCCCGCTTCCAACATGGATTCTCTGGCATTTTTGCCTGCTTCGCGAAAATGATTCGCACAATCTACAAGAATGATCGAATTTTTTTTAACCAGACCTGCAAGAAGAACCAAGCCAATCATACTCATAAGGTTAAGCGTATCGCCACAAACCCAAAGTACTAATAGCCCACCTGTGACACCAAAAGGCACAGCCCACAAAACAGTCAGTGGGTGAACAAACGAGTTGAACTGAATTCCCAGAATCATGTAAGCCACCAAAAAACCAAAAACAAGAGATCGCCACATGCTATCAATGGTTTGAGCCATCGCCTTAGCATTTCCCAATTGAACTGAACGATAACTTGGAGGGAGTTCCATTTCTTCGCGAACATCTTCAGCGATCTGCTTGCATCTAGCAATTGATTGACCCTGCGAAACACCTGGGCTCATATTAGCTGTAATTTCTATTTTGCGAAGATGATTATACCGATTGATCAAAGGAAGAGTTGAAATAGTCCGATGCTGACTAAGATCATTGATTGGAATAGTCGGGGGATTAACCCCTGCAGATAAAGGAATATCCTGCCTGATGTGCAAATGACTTAAAAGGTCGGGGGTATCACGCTGGTTTTCCAAAAGCCGCATCCGAACATCATACCGCTTATCCTCATCCGTAAAACGCCCATTTCGCATACCGCCAAATGCAACATTTAAAAGAAACGCCAGTTTCTTAATAGGCACATTCATTTCAGAAGCTTTATCACGATCGGGAAAAAGCTGTTCTTCAGGCATACCAGGTCGGTAATCTGAATTAACATCCGCAACCATGCCACTTTCAATCATGCGGATACGAACTTTTTCAGCGTAATCAACAACAGTTTTCCAATCGGGACCTTGAATTGCAAAATCGATGGGAAAACCTCTTGTGGGAGTAAAGCCCTGGGTAGAAAGATCCAAAACAATCGGCCTTACACCCGCAAAACCCGATAACCTCTTCCTCACCTCTTGAATAATTTGCGTTTGTGTCAGAGTTCGATCCGTAGAAGGAATCAATCGAATAAAAACAACTCCTTCAGAAATGAGCATGCCAGGCCGAATCGAAATAGAAGAAAACATGGCAGCAATAATCTCAGTATTCTTGACCGGATCCTTAAAATTGATGAGAACATTTTCGCACTTACCAATCATTTCTTCAACATAATCAATACTGACGCCAACAGGGCAGATCAAACTAATGACAAAACGATTCTGATCCTCACTTGGAACAAGTTCAGTCCCAATGGGTTTGATCACAATTGCCTGAGTTCCAATTTTTGCACCTATCCAGTGGGGCAGGGGGATTTTCAAACCTGTAACCAAAAACCCAAGTAAACAGGCAAACCCAAAAGCAATGGGGAGAACGACAAGTGGGTAATTAACAGCAAACCGAAGAACAATTTTATACATAAACTCCAGATAACTCATCACGCAATGCGTAGGCAAAACCAAAAGAGGATAAACAACATATTTATCAGACCCCCACCACATCAACCTAAAGAAATTAAGGGGAAAGGAAATTGCGCCTCGTAAGGCGGGTGGTTTCACCAAAACATTTTCATGAAGGTTTAAAAACAAAGATGAAAGCATAGGCGTGATTGTAAGAGAAACAACAAGAGAAATTAAAACTGCAACCGTGACGGTAATACCAAACTGAAAGAAAAACTGCCCGACCACACCCTGCATAAAAGCGACCGGAATAAAAATTGCTACGATTGAAAGCGTAGAAGCCAACGCAGCAAAAGAAATTTCATTGGATCCGTTATAGGCCGCTTGAATTCGGGTTTCACCCTTCTCCATGCGCCTATAAATGTTTTCGAGTACCAAAATTGCATCATCCACCACCACCCCTACAGAAAGCGAAAGCCCTAGAAGAGTCATAAAGTTTAAAGTGAACCCAAAATACTTCATGACAACAAAAGTCCCCATGATGGAAACTGGAATCGAAACACAAACATTTAAAGTCGAACTCATTGAACCTAAAAACATCAACGCAACCAATGCAGTAAGCACCACCCCCATAACAAGGGAATGCTTAACTTCTTCGATGTCATCTTTAATAAACAAAGAAAAATCAGTAGATATGCCTATCTCGACACCCTCGGGCGCAAGTGCACGCAAAATTGGGAGCCTTCTTTTAACCTCTTCGCAAACTTGAACCACATTGGCACCGGTAGCTCGCATTACACCAACACCCACGGTTGTTTCCTTATTGAATCTGGCAAAAGATCTACGGTCGGTCATTCCATCTTCAATGATTGCAACATCGCCTAGGGTAACAATTGAACCATCCGGCTTAGAAATAACGGGAAGTCTGGAAAATTCATTTGGGGTCTTCGCTTCGCCCATAAGTCTAACATTGATTTCTCGTTTATCTGATTTAAGGTAGCCAGCAGGTTTCTCAACATGCTCGGCCTGAAGTGCACGAAAAACATCCAAGGCATCGATATGAAAAGCCTCAAGTTTTTCCTGATCGATCCAGATGCGCATATTCCTAGGGCGCAAACCTCCATACATCACACCACCACATCCAGGAATCGTTTGGATCTGCTGCTTAAGAATATCATTTACAAATCGATTGATTTCAGAAAGTGGTTTCTGCCCATGAACCCCCAGCCAAATAACGGGAAATTTATTGAAATTAACTTTGGAAATAACAGGGGGGTCTATATCTGTGGGCAACCTATTCATTGCAGATGAAACAGCATTTTGCACATCCTGCATTGCTGCATCAATATTTCTTTCAAGCCGAAAAAAAACCGTGGTAACTGCAGATCCTTGCAGGCTCTGAGACTGGATGTAATCTATACCCTCAACACTTGAAACAGCATCCTCAATAATATCGGTAACATCATAATCCATGGTTTCAGGCGAGGCAGATTCTCTGGTCGTGTTGATACTTACAACTGGAAAATCAAGCTCGGGAAATTGACTTATCCCCAAGCCACGGTAGGCAATTGCACCAAAAACCACGAGGGCGGCACTAATCATGACTGCAAAAACAGGATTTTTAATACTTAAATCGGAAAGGCTCATTATCCACCAAATTAGCATTGATTACTTGCTTTTGTCCTGCTTGAACCTTTTCAAAAGTTCTTCTTCCATCTCCTTGGGTACATCCACAGGCGTCCCATCTTCAAGGGCATCGGCCCCTTTACGAACAATCCAATCGCCCTCCTTGGCACCTTCCAAAATTTCCACCACTCCAGGCTTTCTTAAACCTAGTTGCAATGTTCTAGGTTTTGCTATCCATTCGATAGACCCATCTGAAATAACTCTAGGCATTGGTTGAAAAATTATAAACCCTTTTTCACTAGCGCGAACCGCTTCTTCAGGCACCACCAAAGCATCCTTTTTACCAGGAAGATTGCATATGATTTTTGCGGTATAACCCGGCCTCAACTGTGCCGAAAATGCCGATTGATCTATCATCCCCTTACATTCAAACATATGGGTATCTGGACTTGCCACCGAACTGATGAAAAACAATCGGGCGGTAAGGTTTTCTTGTGGCAAAGCACGGAGAGTGAAGCGCATTTCATACCCAAAAGGCAAAAGAGATGAAGCATCTGCTGCGGAAATCGTAAGAGCATGAACAGGTGAAATAAAAGCATTCGAGATCAAACATGCTGATTTAAGAAACTCTTCTTTATCTAATAAGCTTCTCAAACTAGGCGCAGATTTTTCAGGAATATATCCCACTAATCGAATTCGACTTAAATTGGCAATAGTTGCAATAACGGTTTTATCTTCAAGATAACTACCAACGGTAACCTTACGCTGGTTGATTTGGCCCGAATAAGGGGCCTTGACCTGGGAGCGGTTGAAATTATTTTCTGCAAGTTGTCTGGCGGCCCTAGCTTGTAAAGCCTCTGCTTCAGCCAGTCTAGAATTTCCGGCAGCCCGAACCCTGTCTTCGGCTGAACTTCCAATTCCTGCAAGTCGAGTCAACCCTTCAAGATCACGACTTAAAACAAAGGCAGTTTCAGCTTTTTTTTCCAATGCCAGAGCGGAATCATAATTCGCCTTATGCCTCTTCTGATCAATCCGCACCAATAAAGAATCCCGATCCACCCATTGCCCCTCACGAAATAAAACATCATCAACGACGCCACTGACGCCTGCAGCAATATCGGTCTGCCCTTCGGCTTCAAGATGACCAACGGTTTCCAAGGTGGCTTGAAAAGGTTGTTTTTGAATTTTATAGAGTTCAATTTTGCGTTTGAGCTTCATCTGGGAAGGCCGAACTTCGGATCCACCTTTAGGAGCTTCCAAACCTTGCTTGGAACAGCCGCAAAAAAGAATTCCTACCAAAGATAAAACCACAAGGGAATGAAAAAGGGAAATACAAAAGATAGACTTACAATGAGACATCAAAAAGAATCTCCGATATGCAAGGCAAGGCTATTGCAAGCCGAGAGGGTAGGTGATAGCATTTTGACTGACTGGTCAGTTCTATTCTAATTTGATTTTAAACACTAGTCAATCATCTATTTTCAAGGTTTACGAAGTGATTATAAATTCTGCTACCCCTCAACAGAAAATTCTGGCCTCTGCTGAGATTATGTTTGCCTCGAAACGGTTCCATGAAGTCCTTATGGAAGATATTGCCTTAAGCGCGGGAGTAGGGAAAGGCACTATTTATCGTTATTTCAAAAACAAAGAAGAACTTTACGCCGCGCTTCTTAAAGATGCGTCCAATGAACTTATGAACCGCATTGAAAACGCCATTAAAATTGAGGTTTCCTGCAAAAAAAAACTTATTGTTATCCTGCAGACATCAATCAATCTTTTTGATGCCAAACCCCACTTATTTGACCTCATTCTTCATGCGGAAGCTTTCCAAAATACTTCGGTAGAATTCCCTTGGCAACGAACCCGCTGGAATTTAATTCAACTTGTGGAATCGTTATTCCAACAGGCAGAAGATCAAAAAGAATTCAGCATCAAAAGCCCAAAGGAATCTTCCCTCATGCTTTTAGGCGGCCTCCGAGCTATCATTAGATTTGGCCATAAACCTAGGCAAACAGATCTTTGTACCGATATTGTGCATCATTTCCTTAACGGTTTTTCCAAATCTCTTACACCATCTACTGAATCACCTTAAGTAACGATTGTTATTGGCTTTATATCGAACAAATAGATTTTTTAACACCTTCATTTTTAATCAATCTTTATGAAACATTCTTAAATTTATATAAAAGATATTCTATGGCTTTCCGGAATACTGGGAACAAATTATTCAACATGGCAGATCTCCAGGCTGAATCTCCAATGAAAAACAACAACATCAAAGTATTCAGCGGTCGGGCCAATGTAGCCTTGGCTGAAAAAATTGCTTTTCATTTAAACGATACCCTAGGAAAAATAACCCTTACTGATTTTCCCGATGGTGAAAATTATGTTCGCATCGATGAAGATGTTCGAGGCAGGGATATATTTCTTGTTCAGCCCACATGCCCCCCAGTAAATGAAAATTTAATGGAACTGCTCGTGATGCTCGACTGCTTTAAAAGAGCCAGTGCAGCCCGTATTACCGCAGTTATCCCTTATTACGGTTATGCCAGACAAGATCGCAAAGATGTAGGCAGGGTGCCCATCACGGCCAAAATGGTGGCAGACCTTATCACTGTTGCAGGTGCGAATCGTGTGCTTGCACTGGATTTGCACGCAGCCCAGATCCAAGGCTTTTTTAATGTCCCCGTGGATCACCTTCACGCCAGCCCGGTTATTTGTGATTATGTTCGAAGTTTCAATGTGCCTACCGATGAACTTGTCATTCTAAGCCCCGACGAAGGCAGTATTAAAAAAGCCCTGCTATATCAAAAAAAGCTGGGTGGCGGCATTGCAATCGTCGACAAGCGAAGATCAAGTGCAACTGAAACCAATCAAGCAAATTTAATTGGTTGTTCCATGGATGGAAAAGTTGCTGTGATTTTCGACGATATGATTTCGACTGCAGGAACAGTGGTTGGCGCAGCTCATGTCGCAAAACTAAATGGCGCACGAGAAGTTTATGTTTGCGCAACACATGGGGTATTCTGCGGGCCAGCGATCGAAAGGCTAAATGGGGCCCCAATTAAAGAAATAATTGTAACCGACACAATTCCCCTACCCCCTGATAAGCAACTTCCAAATGTCAAGATCTTATCCGCAGCGCCTTTGCTTGCAGATGCCATTCGCAGAATCCATCTGAATGAATCCGTAAGCAAGCTATTCGAATAACCAAAGCTGGAATTAGGTGGCAGAGCTTTTGGGTTTGTTAAACAAACCTACAATGCGCTCAATTAACCTAGTACCAGTCTGCCTTCTTACAATTTCATCTGCAACAGTACCCAGAAGAAGCGCAAACCCGATAACGGTAAATTCAAGGTCACTAGGAATACCTGCAAAAATAACAAAGCTTCGTAATAAGGGAAGAATAGCAGTTCCTAAAAGAATACCAATCACCATACCTTCGCCACCCCGCAAACTAAATCCTCCAAGCACAGCCCCGGTAATCGCATAAAGTTCAAACCAACTTCCCGCATTGGATGGAGATGCAGAGCGAACTTTTAAAAGAAACAGGATTCCACCAAGGCCAGCAAGCATGGAACACAATATATAAGCGATGGTTTTGTACCTATCAGTTCGAATACCGGCATACTTGGCTGCTTGCTCATTAAAGCCTAGGGCATAAAGGTATCTGCCAAAAACACTTTGATGCAAAAAGACCGTTGCAACAATTGCCAAAAAAAATAAAAGAACCAACGGCATGGGAATATTCAGCCAAGGCCCGATGGCATCTGGTAATCCAAGCCAATCGCCCAAGGGTAGATTGCCGCGCTGTAAAAAAAGAAAAGCATCCAAGTCTTGGCGATCTCCAATCCCAACATCCCTAGAAGAATCTCTAAGAACCCTGCCGGGTGTATCCCAACCTTGGGAAAATTTTTGCCCCAGTTCTTTGAATTTGATGAGGGTGAGCAACTGCGCCAAACCGCGATAAATAAAGAGTCCACACAAGGTAACAATAAATGGCTGCAAATTACCCTTAGTAATGAGAACACCATGAATCCAACCAATAATAGCAGAAACAATCAGAACCAGCACCGCTCCAGCATAGGGATTGAATCCGTTTTCAAGAAACAAACCAAAGGCGACCGCAGCGAGACAAACAACCGAGCCTATAGAAAGATCAATTCCACCGGTGATGATTACAAAGCCAACCCCAAGGGTAAGAACGCCCCACTCGCCAATACGACGCTCTAAATTAATATGATTTTCCAAACTGCGAGCTTGGGGATCAGACATCATCAACAAGCCATAAAGAGTAAATACAACAACAAGAATTCCAAAAATCCTAATCATTTGACATTTACCTCTTTAGAACCTGTGGCAAGCAGCATGACCGATTCTTCATTAATATCATCACCTAAAAGTTCGCCTTGAAGGTGCCCCTCATGAAGAACTATAACGCGCTGGCTAAGACGAATGACTTCTTCCATATCACTTGAAATCATCAGGATAGCAACACCAAGAGTTGCAAGATTACGAATGAGCTCATAGATTTCGGCTTTAGAACCAACATCAACGCCTCGGGTGGGTTCGTCAAGAATCAAAACTTTCGGGCCAACGGCCAACCATTTGGCAAGAACAACCTTCTGCTGATTTCCGCCACTTAAAAGGCCTGCAAGCTTGTTGGCGTTCGTAGTTTTAATACCAAGCCTAGCAATGCTATCAGAAGAAAGTTTAGCTTCCTTAAATGGATCGACAAGAAAAAAACTAGACAAGGTTTTAAGGTTGGGGAGTGAAAGATTCTGCTTGATGCTTTGTAAAAGAATCAAGCCATGATGTCTACGATCTTCTGGAACCAATAGCATACCAGCAGCAATAGCATCGACAGGCGATCGGGGGTGAAAAGTTTCACCATCAAGAAACGCCCTACCCCCTTGGGATGGACGAATACCAAAAAGGGTTTCGGCAAGTTCTGTTCTGCCTGCCCCAACCAAACCCGCAACGCCTAAAATCTCACCTGCTTTTAATTTAAAAGAAACGCCAGAGGGGGTACCACCAAGAAATTTAAATTGCTGCAACTCAAGTCGTACTTTGGAGGATTGGTCTAATACCAGAGGCTTTGAAAATTTTTCAAGATCTCTACCAACCATCATTCGAACCATAGAATCATGGGTAATTTCATGCGTTGCAAGAGTCCCAGCATTTCTGCCATCTCGCAAACCAACAACACGATGGGCGATTCTTTTAACTTCCCCCAAGCGATGAGAAATATAAACGACCGAAACCCCTTCCAAAGAAAGCTCCTTAATAACTTCAACCAACTGATCAGATTCTTTTTGGGAAAGGCTGGAAGTGGGTTCATCCATTATAAGAATGCGGCCATTTAAAGATAAAGATCTAGCAATCTCGACAAGTTGCTTCTGCCCTGGTGGCAAAGAACCAACTAAAACACCAGGATCAACATTTAGGCCAACTCGTCCAAGAAATTTAGCCCCAAGTTTTAACATCGCTTTGCGATCTAGCAATTTCAGAGGCCCCGCCCATAACAATTCCCTACCCAAAAAAAGATTGTCAGCAATCGTAAGATTATCAGCCAGATTCAATTCCTGATGAATCAGGCTGATACCTTGCCTCATCGCATCAGAAGGGTTATAAAGATTGACATCAGTGCCATTGATTCGGACCTGGCCTGAATCAGGTTGATGAACCCCTGCAAGAATTTTCATGAGGGTAGATTTACCCGCACCATTCTCACCGATAATAGCAAGAACCTCACCCTGATAAATTTGTACACAAACATTGCTAAGGGCTTTTATCCCATAGAATTGTTTACTAATATCCAGCGCTTCCAGCATCGGAACCAATGGTGTTCCGGGTGCAACACTAGATGCTTCTGAAATCGGCATGCTCATTTACCCATCAACTTTTTCAGGTTGGTGTGAAATGCCTCGACATTATCTTTTTTAATCGTCTTATGGGGAACATCGATAATTCCATTCGCTGGAATTTTCACACTTTCAGGCTTGGTAACCAATTCAACCATTATCTTGACAGATTGATACCCGAACTCAAAAGGTTGCTGTACCACCGTGCCATAGATTTCCCCAACTTTAATGGCTTCAAGAGTATTATCATCCTCATCAAAACCAACAATTTTAACTTTACCAATACGCTTGGAATCTTTGACCGCTGCAAGAATCGCAGGCGGATTATATGCCCATAATCCAATCATACACAGGTTTTCTTCATTTTGATTCTTTGCAAGAACATCAGCAGCATTATCTTTTGCTTTGTTTTTATCCGTATTATCGGTGTAGGTGCCTATCAACTCATAGTTCCCATATTTTTTCCCATTGGGGGAATCACGCAAGCCTTTTGATTCAGCAAGGCCTTCAAGCACATCTAGTACACCCTGACGCCTTTCTTGTGCATTGATAGGGTCTAACTGGCCCACAAAAATAGCAATTTTTCCACCTTGTGGCATAACTTCTTTCACCAATTCGCCTACAGATCTGCCGGCCTTAAGGTTTGCAGTTCCCAAGTAGCACTTTCTCTTAGATTTAACTGCATCGTTATCTACGCACAAGACAGGAATTCTTGCGGCAATTTCGTCAATGAACGAAGTCTGATTTTCCGGGCTAATAACACTTATAGAAATAGCATTAACGCCTTGGGTCATTAAATCTTCAATGATTTGCTTCTGGGTGGAAGCCGAAGCATCCTGAGGCCTTTTAAAAATGACCTGAGCGCCTGTTTCTTCCTCGGCTTTACGGGCACCAGCTTCTGCAATAGTCCAAAACTCTGCGGGGTTATTACTAACAAAAGCCACTTTTACAGCTTTCGCCCCCTTTGCTTTATCTTCTTGTTTCTCAGCTTCCTTTTTTTTCACATCGGATTTTGTGGCATCTTTATTGCCAGGGGCACCTGATCCTCCGCAACCAGATGCAAGAACTGCAAGCATCATGTAACTAAAAATAGAGGAACCAAAAACCAAAGACTTCGATTTGCTCATGTTATTCCCAACAAACAAGATCTATAATAATCTGCTCCTGCACATTTGGGCAGAACTTTACTAACGATACTATATTTGGTGGGGATGCCAAGAAATAAATGGCGAATTGCTTTACTGAGGAACCGGGGGACTATTTTTACCCTCGGCAGGTTGCGCTGTACTTGTCATTTGCTTTTCCAACTTAAAATTCTCATCTGCTTTTTTAAGCAAACCAGAAATCGAATCCACAGCCTTCGATGGGTAACCCGCCTTGGACAAATAACCACGGGCTATGATCTTAGGATCTATAGTTCCGGCACCTGTTGCATTGTTTTTCATGCGCATTCGATCCAACTCGTATCGTTCAGCAAGTCGGGTTCCATCTGCAGGCCCAAATACAAGGGAACGATCATTTCCTATCGAAAAATCCATCCCAGGCGTTCGATCAATAATTTTCCCGGTCGGCGCACTATTCTCCTGCTCCCCCAACATTTTAACTAATTCCACTGCCAACACCGCCGCTAACTGATCATCACTACAATCTTTAACCAAACCATCGGTAATCATAATTTGATTGACACCTTTATGAAACACTTCTGCTTGAGAAGTGCCAATAGTGTGAAATGCGGGCTTTATACCAATGGAGGGGTTCGCAACTAGAAGTTTTTGGCCAATTTTACCAACCCGGATAGCAGCTTCTTTTGTAGGGCCTGCATCGGGCGCAGAATTGGGCAATCGAACAATTTTTTCCGCATTCATACCGGCATCGGAAATCATTTTAGTCGATTGCTTGGGTGTTTGGGAACAACCAAGCAATGGTGTCAAAAAAGCTATTAAACCAACTAAAGTCCTGAATAGCATTGCAACTTAACCCCAAGGCAAAACGAGGCCCAAATTATGGGCAGTTAATATGTGGTTGCCCATAACCATTGCAATTTAAAAAGTAAATAGCGTCAGCAATTCCAGAACAACTAAAAGTAATCTAGGCAACTTAAGAAGGATTAATTTTGAGATACACTTTTCCATCTTTCGAATTTGAATCTGCAGCACTTATAGCACTTTGATAATCAGCTAATTCGAAGATTGAGCCAGCAGGGGTACCTAAAACCCCCTCGCGAATCAAACCTCCCAGCTTACTAAATAACCCCAGCATGGTTAAGACACCTTGATCTTTGGACCACTCCGAAAGCCAAAATCCCTGCACAGACTTTTGACCTTTCATAATATCGCCCGGCTCAAACTTCAACGGTTCCCCTGACATACGACCATAAACCAACATTTTCCCATTTCTCGCAAGGCTTAATATCATTTGCGATCCAACTTCACCACCCACGGCATCCACAGCGAATGAAACACCTTTACCCTTGGTGATTTTCATCACTGATTCTTGAATGTTACCATTTTCGAGCGAAATAACTTCGTCGGCCCCTTCCTTGCGAAGCATTTCCACTTGTTGCTGCTTCCGCACAATATTGATAGTGTGAAACCCAAGTTTTTTACCCAGCCTTATGATCATTTTCCCCAACGCCCCCGTAGAAGCAGATTGCAACAACCACCCCCCTGCAGGAATTTTCAATACCTTTTGCGTCATTACATAAGCAGTCGCAGGATTCACGAAAAAAGATGCCGCCTGCTGATCCGAAAGATAAGAAGGCATGGGAATGGCTTGCCTTGCTGGGATCACTATCTTCTGTTGCCAACGGCCATCACCCGGACCAATAACCGAAACGCGTTTCCCCATCACCCGCCATGCCAAAAGCCCTTTACCTGATTCAACAATTCCCACCCCTTCAAAACCGGGGGTTTGGGGTAGAGTGGGCTGATTACCGTATTTTCCCTGTATAAATAGCAGGTCCGAGGGATTCACAGGGCTCAAAATCATCTTTACCAAAACCTCACCACTTCCTGGTGTAGGTTCATTTTTATCCTCAATGCTCAAAACTTGCGACGGAACACCGTATGATTTGCATACCAAAGCTTTCATTATTACACCCTCTAAGGTAAATCGTTCCCTAAGCAAGTATCCTAGGTTTTAAATCACAACCGACAAAACTTTAGCCCTATCCACGCTTCCTAATCAATATAAATTCAAGCTGTAACATGTTTAACGCCGATATCAATTATGACGGCTGTAGCGAATATTCACACCCGCAATTGAACTCTTCGAAGGCTTATGACAAAATTAAAGGCCCAATGTTTGAGAGATAACTTTTATACCATGCTATTGCTTGGTGTAAGCCTTGCGATTTTAACACCGGGTTGCAGCAGGCGCTTTTTTCGAAACAGGGCAGACAATGAAGTAAATCAAATTCTTGCAACCAAAGACAAATTCCCTAATTGGAAACTTGAACAATTCCATCTGCTCCCCGACCCACGGGCCCGTTTCGCCTCTGCAGGCAACCATGATCGACCTGCAATGCCACCCGATGATCCGGCCTCGATGCAAATGGCACCCAATCCCCAAAAACCAGGAAAATACGGAATAAGCCACATGGAAGGCTCGGGCTATTTAGACCTGCTTTCCCAGTATGATTCCGATAATCGCTCTACCCTTGCGATTAATACACCTAAAGATAGTAATTCCCCATTAAAATTAGTTTCGTTTAAGCAAGATGGCATAAATTATTTGGACAACCTTGATCCAGACAAAGGCCCTTTTGATTCGATGGGGCTCACCTACAAAGGCGATCCCGCTGGCCGTTATGATCACCCATTCCTAGTTAAACTCGAACAATCCTGCGAACTTGGACTTGTGAACAGTAGGGATTTTCAATTCCGAAGAGAAAATGTTTATCTTGCGGCACTCCCCGTTACTTTGCAAAGATTTGCATTTGCCGCACAGTTTTATGCTAACGAAGTCGCTATTAGGGAACGGTCCGGCACAGAAACCTTAACGGGCAATACCAATAGGTGGAATGTTGCATCAGAAGCAGGTGTAACCAAAACATTCTCTACAGGCGCATTGCTTTTGTTTCGATATGCCAATTCAATCGTCGTAGATATGGCAGGCAACGGCGCAAGCCAAATAAGAACTCCATCCGCTTTATCGTTGGATCTGTTCCAGCCCTTATTTCGTGGTGGTGGCAGAGCTGTTACCCTCGAGCCTCTAACTTTAGCAGAACGCAATCTGCTTTACGAAATGCGCTCTTATGCGCGCTTCCGCAAGGAATTTTATGCTGATATCGTTGCAGGCGGCATACCCGTGGTTTATAGCACCCCTGCCACGGTCGCATCAGCTACAAGATTCAACAGCGTATTTGGTTCTGGCTTGGCCGGAACAGGGTATGTTCAGGTCACACCTGGCGAAGGCAATGGCTATAGTGCGACCTCGCAAGCTTTTAGCGCCCAAAGAGATGGCTACTTACCAGCATTGTTAAAAGCTGGCCTTCTTCGCAATGAACGCGAAAATGTTGCAGATTTATCCACTACGCTTGACCAATACAAAGAAATGCAAGCAATTGGCGATATTTCAGAACTACAAGTATCAAAAATTTTACAACAACAATTATCATTCAAAACAAACGTAATAAATAGAGAGTTAACCTTACGCGATGCGCTCGACCGATTTAAATATCAGCTTGGCCTGCCAATTGACCTGCCTTTAGAACTCGACCGGGCACCGTTGGAACCCCAACTGGCACAATTAGAACGCTATTCCAACCTAGTCGATGAGTTTAAAAAAACGCGGCAGGATTCTAGAAAACTTAATGACCCTAAAAAAGTGGCCCAATTACGCAATGGGCTTCGCAATATTCTACGGGAATCTGATTTCGTAAAGGGAACACAATTTAAAGACAAACTTCCGAAAAGGTGGATGGCTTGGGAAGCCATGACCAAAGAGGAACTAGCAGCAAAATTAAAAGAAATCAACATTCGCAGACTTCAACTTCAAGAATCAAAGGCCGATTTTGAGAAAAAAGGAAAGCAACAACCCTATGCAGAAAAATTAGAGCTTGGAGAAAAAGACTTCGAGTTCTTCCTAGGCAGATTCGAAAGAAACCTCAGGCTTTACGAACAAAAAGTAAACTGGCTACGCAATGGTGTCGATGATCAACTCAACCAGTTTGAAAACCTAATCGAGGACTTTCTACTGGTTCTGGTCGAACCTAGAAATGAAAAACTAGAAAAAACCAGAAAATCTTGGCCAACTGTACCTAGAGTTTGCGTAGATGGTGTAGACTTACTTAAGACCGAGATCGATGGGGCTTTGTTTGCGGGTTGCAGGCACGCTTTAACGAATAGACTGGATTTAATGAATGGGCGGGCCCAACTCATGGACTCCTGGAGGCAAATAGCTGTTTCCGCTAATGCCTTGCAGGGGGTTATGAATGTAGAGTATAATCTAATGGGTACATCGCCTGCAAATGTTGCCCAACCTGTAAATATTAATGCGAGCTCTCTGAGACACCGCTTAATTCTTACAGGGGATTTACCTTTAGTCAGAATTCAAGAAAGAAATGCCTACCGAGCAACCTTGATTAACTGGCAAAGACAACGGCGAAACTTGATGGCGTTTGAAGATACTATAATTGAAGATGTTCGTAACGAGATCCGCAAACTGCGGGCTTTGTCTCAAACTTACGATATTCAAAAATTGGCAGTTGAATTAGCTTACTTGATTTTAGACCAAGCGGTTGAAACCACTTATGCACCTGCCAAACCAGGCGGTGCAGGTGGAACTCAGGGAAATAGTGACAGCGCACAAGCTGCTTTCACCCAACAGTTGCTTGATGCACAAAGATCCAAACTAGCAGCACAAAATGCGCTGTTCCAAGTTTGGATCGATTACCTGAGTGCACGAACTTTCCTTTACAGGGATCTTGAGCTTTTACCTCTTGACCCACGCGGAGTATGGATCGATGATATCGAAACCTGCCATTGCGACCTCCCAGCAAATAGACCTGCCGAAACCATTACCGATCTCCGAAGCATCTCCAACGGTGCAGAGGGAACTCGGGGAAATCCTGCAAGCTTCCTTCTCCCGCCCAGAAAAATCAGCCTTAAATAAAGAAGATACACCTGCAAACTTCTCAATTAAAAAAATTGCGTTGGCGTTTTCAATTCCTATCGTCATTATTATCGCTGCCACAAGCCTTTACTTTTGGCCCCGCACTAAACCCGTTCGCATTGATCTAATCACCCATATTGTCAAATCAGAAAAACTTCAAGTTACCATCCTTGAAAGAGGAACACTCGAAGCCTTGGATAACAAAGATATTATCTGTCAGGTGCGTTCAGGCAGCAAAGGATCCTCGTTCTCCACCACCATTAAATGGGTTATCGATGATGGTACTCATGTGAAACAAAATGATCTTATCGTGGAACTCGATGACTCTGGCCTTCAAGAACAACTAAAAAGCCAGCAGATTACACGCGATAGGGCTCGCAACGATTTCATCCAAGCCGAGGCAAACTACGACATCGTAAAAAGCCAAAACGAAAGCGATATCGCAACTGCAGAAATCGCTATCGAACTTTCCGCACTCGACCTAGAAAAATTCCAAGAGGGTGATTACAAACAACAACTTGCAGAAGTTGAAGGAAGATTTTTCATGGCCGAATCCGATCTCTCCATGTGGAACGATCGAGATGTATGGCTTGATCGCATGGTTAGCAAAGGCTATCTCACGCCCAAACAGGCGCTGGCAGACAGATTCAAATTAAAAAGCGCAGAATTTTCTGTAGAAAAAGTAAAAGAAGAATTAAGAGTTCTTAAGGACTACACAAAAAAACGCACCTTGACCGAACTCAGAAGCAAAAAAGACGAATCAAAAAGAGCCAAGGATCGACTGAGTACCCAATCCAGATCTAAAGAAATCCAAGGCATCAACGACACACTTACAAAAAAATCCATTTTCAACAAGGAAGAACTTCACTTCAAAGAAATCGAAGACCAAATTAAAAAATGCTACCTACTTGCCCCTCAGGATGGCCTTGTAGTTTACTATGTTTCAGAACAAGCAAGGTTTGGCAGCGGATCACAACAAGCTACCATCGCCCAAGGAGAACCCGTCCGCGAAGGCCAAAAATTGATGCGCATCCCCAACCTTTCTCACATGATGGTCAACACTAGAGTACACGAGGCCATGCGCAACCGCATTCGAGGCGACCAATGGAAAAAAACAGGCTTTGGTGAAATCCGACTAGCAGGGTTATCTCTGTTAAGCCAACCACTAGGCGTTATTGCCGCTCAGACTGTTTACTATGAAATCCACAATGAGTTTGCCGATAAAGAACAGGAACTGATTGACAACGGTCTTCCCGCAACAATTCGTATCGACTCCTTCCCCGATAAAGTCATGCAGGGCCATGTAAAGCATGTAGACGAAGTTGCATCTCAATCCGATTGGCTGACTTCTGATGTTCGAGTTTATCGCACCCTGATTTCTATTGATGAAAGCCTACCAGACCTGAAACCGGGCATGAGTGCATCTGTTACAATCTACACCGATACTAAAGCTGAAAATGTACTCGCCATTCCTGTTCAAGCAGTGCTAGGCAACACACAAAGTGGATTTTTCTGCTTCACACTGACCCCCGATGGCCCCATCGAAAAAATGATAAAACTAGGGGTAAGCAACGAAAAAATGATCGAAATCAAAGATGGGCTTAACGCAGACGATGTTGTTGTCCTTAACCCTAAAACCCTTTCACGCGATTCAAAGAAAGATTCTTCTAAAACAGAAAAACCTGATGCCTCAACTTCGCCCAATTCCAAGAAAAAAGACAAAAAGCCCAAGACGAAACCTGATGGCCAGTAATACACCTTTCAACTACTCTTAAAGGTTTATACCTTGGCCAGCGTTCTTAAAATCATTGATCTCGCAAAAGTATACTCCTTAGAATCAGTATTGGTTTATGCAGTAAAAGGCGTAACACTCGAAGTGGAAGAAGGCGATTTCGTTGCTCTTATGGGCCCTTCGGGATCGGGCAAATCCACCCTCCTTAATCTTTTAGGATGCCTGGATCGACCCACCAATGGCCAATATTTCCTTGCTGGACAAGATGTCGCCAGAATGCAAGACGATCAACTTAGCAATATCCGCAGTCGCTACCTTGGCTTCATCTTCCAACAATACAACCTTCTGCCCCAGTACACGGTGGTCGAAAATATCGAGATCCCCCTGCTCTACCAAGGCGCAAAACTTTCAAACACCACCACCAACCGTTGCATCGGGTTAGCCCAACTCGTAGGCTTGGGCAACAGGCTTGATCATCGACCCATGCAGCTTTCAGGTGGGCAACAGCAACGCGTCGCCATCGCCAGAAGCCTTGTTAACGACCCCGCTGTAATCCTTGCAGATGAACCTACCGGAAATCTCGATTCCCGTACCAGCGACGAAATCATGCACCTACTTTCTAAGCTTAATGAAGCAGGCAAAACGATCATCATGGTAACCCATGAAAATGATATCGCCTGTTGGGCCAAACGAGTTGTTCGAATGAGAGATGGGGTTATCGAATCCGATGTCAGAAACGACAGACCAACCGTTTCCATCGAGGGCACTACTTCATCCATTCAGACCGAATTGCTGGAAAGTCTGGTGCTACATCAATCCAAGTGAGAAGCGGAAATGCTGATATTTTCTATCACCGCAATTCTTATGCTTGTCGGCCTCTTTGCCAGCATTTTGCTTTGGGACAAAGGTCGCAGAAGCTTTATCCTTGCTGTACGAAGCCTTTGGCTTCACAGACTCCGCGCTTTCCTTTCTGTTCTAGGTATCATCATAGGCACCGGCGCTGTTATCTCCCTCATGGCCTTCGGCGAAGGCAGCATGCAAGATGCCTTGGAAGATATCAGAAGGCTGGGCGCCAACAATATCATGGTCCGAAGCGTCAAACCAACCGATGATGCGGGTTCCTCCAAGCGAAGCTTCATTGCCATTTACGGCCTCACTTATCTTGACTTTGACAAAATTGCAACCATCCCGACGGTTACAAGAATGGTCCCTATGCGCATCTTTCCGCAAGAAGCCAGAAGAGGATACAAAGGCGTAAATAGCCGAATTGTTTCCACCATCCCCGACTACCTAGACATTCATAACATCGAAATGAAAAGTGGGAGATTTCTTGTCGCTGATGATGAAGTGCTATTAAGAAATGTTGTAGTGCTAGGCTCTGAACTCGCTAACAGGCTTTTCCCTTTTGAAGACCCGCAAGATAAAGAAGTCCAACTGGGAACCTTTTTCTACAAAGTCATTGGGGTCATGAAGGAAAGATCTCAAGGCGGAGTTTCTACCGAAGATGTAAACCTGGATGCCATTATCCCCATAGCGACCGCAAGAGTTAGGTTTGGCGAAAGAATTTTCATGCGCTCTGCTGGCTCAAGATCTGCTGAAAAAGTCGAAATCAGCCAAATAACACTTACCGTTAATGATACCGAAAAAGTACGCCCTACGGGCGAGATCATTCGATCCATACTCGAAAACCATGGCAAATCCGACTGGACTGTCAATGTACCCTTGGATCGACTCGAAGAAGCCGAAAGAGCCAAAGAACGATATAAAATGTTGCTCGTTCTTATTGCATCAATTTCACTTTTAGTTGGTGGCATTGGCATCATGAACATCATGCTTGCAACCGTTACAGAAAGAACCCGCGAAATCGGTATCAGGCGGGCTCTTGGTGCCAAACGCCGCGATATCACACTCCAATTTCTTATTGAAGCCGTTGTGCAAACCAGCGTTGGCGGAATTCTTGGAATAGGCCTCGGCCTCGCAATGGTTTACGCCCTACCTTTCCTTGCAGAAACTTTTTGGGACGCCAGAATCCCCGCAAAGGTTCATTTTGAATCCATCACTTGGTCGCTCACCACCGCCGTCGCTGTAGGACTTATTTTTGGCATCTATCCCTCCAGAAGAGCCGCGCTTATGGATCCGATAGAGGCTTTAAGACATGTCTAACACCGCTCCGAATCTGCCTCAAGATTTGTTGCACCTTTGCCAACTACACCCTCCGAATATCTTTCTTATTTTAGGTTCAGGATATGGCTCCATTGCAGACAAATTCCAAAACAGACGATCCTGGCCTTTCAGCCAACTCCAAGAAACCTCTGCCAGCACCGTACCGGGGCACAAAGGTTGCCTTACCCATGCACAATTCAACAACAAAACTTTACTCATTTCAGAAGGCAGAATGCACTTTTACGAGGGGTACTCTAAACAAGTCATCACTGCAACTACTAGAATCGCTCACTCGCTTGGATGCCTTACAGGGATTTTTACGAATGCCGCTGGGGGCATCTTCCCAAACCTAGGTTCAATCATGCTCATCAAAAACCATATCGATTCCATCACCCAACCATGGAATAACGACAAAAACAATCCCGGCTTTTTACCCTTACTTGAGTCGCCTTACGACCCTGCCCTCCTTGATAAATTTGAAAAAATCTCGAAATCTCAAAATTTACCCGCAACCACAGGAACCTATCTGATGGTATCCGGGCCATGCTATGAATCTGCTTCAGAGATTCAGGCTTTTTCCAAATGGAACGCAAATGCAGTTGGCATGTCCACCGCTTGGGAAGTTGAGGCTGGATTTCTTTTAGGGATGAAATGTGCTGGAATTTCAGGCATTACCAATAAAGCTGCGGGCCTTTCACCTTCACCGCCTTCGCACATGGAAGTCCTCAAAAACGCCAAGAAACTCACCGTATCTATTGAAAAACTACTTTTTAGTTATTTGGAGACTTTGTAACACCTGAACCATCAACTTTGCTACAAAATATATAAAATTTAAAAAGAATGGCATTTATTTCTTTACATCCTTGCCTTTTCTGTATATAAAGTAATTGTGACCTTGGGTCGGTAGTGGCCGACCGCTGGTAGATCAGGAGATGGATAGTTGGAATCCTCGGATTAATTTCTTTTTTGGTTTTTTTGGTTGGCGATCCCCTCGAATGAGCATCACTTTTCCAAATCTTCTAAACAAGCAAATTTTTCTGGTGAATTAGATAATGTGACAGGTTTTCAATGCTTTTTGTTACCTATCAAATTGTTCTATGATCGGTACTGCTCGATTTCCGGAGCTCCAGACTTAGGTTTTTTTGGTGTATGGTGCCATTTTTGCTTCTTGGGTTTCAGCTTTCACAACCTCGGTGGTTTTTTAGGTCCTGAACAGTTTTTAAGAAGTTTTGGCACGGAAAGGACGAGCGATGGCGAAGAATATTTATGTGGGGAATCTGACTTGGACAACCTCCACAGATGATCTCAATGCACTTTTCGGTCAACATGGACAAGTTGCCCGTTCACAAGTTATTATGGATCGCGAAACCGGTCGCTCACGCGGCTTCGGCTTTGTCGAAATGGTTAGCGATCAAGATGCTACCAAAGCTATTGAAGCTTTGAATGGCTTCCAGTTCCAAAACCGAGCTCTTACTGTTAACGAAGCTCGTCCTCGCGAAGAACGCGGCCCAGGTGGCAGCGGCGGTGGCGAACGCGGTGGCGATCGTGGCGGTAGCCGCGGTGGCTTCGGCGGCGGACGCGGTGGCTTCGGTGGCGGCGGTAGTGGCGGCGGCAGTGGTGGTGGTCGCGGCGGACGCGGTGGTGACCGTGGTGATCGTGGCTCTAGCTACTAACCCCCTACACTATTTTTCTTTATTTATCTAAAAAACATCTTCCTGTACTTGACAGGAAGATGTTTTTTTATGCATTATATTCTCTTGACCTTTTTCTCTTTGCCATGGAGGGCTTTGTTCTAATGTTTTATCAAACTGAATCTAAGGCGCAGGTCTGGCGCGCTCTTGTAGTTTTCGAAAATCGCTCCGAAATGCTTCTCTTCGTTGGGCGCTCTTCCGAACAGGTTCGTGCTAATATCGAACCTGCTTTCAACGACCTTCTCGATGACGAAGAAAAGTTGAAAGCACAATCTATCTCGCTGCAACGCTGGCACGGCGCCCCTGATGCTGGCCGCTGGATGCACCAAACCAACCTTACCATGCCTAGCAAAACTCTACTTGCTAAAGCTGCTTAATTGCTATTGTTTTTGCAAGGCTCCGGCTTCTCCCCGGAGCTTTTTGCATTTAATTTTATTCTGTCACGCTTTTTTCTTTCACTACAATAACTATGCTGGTTTCCAAAATTATTACCCCAATTTATTGGGCCTTCTCGCATGCATGATTACTCCAAACTCTGCAATAGTTTAACCTCCGCATCCAACAATTTAATTCCTACTCTTCCACCTACACCAGTTGCTACACCTATCAATCATAAACCAGACTATTTACATTTCCGCTACAAGTTTTTTTTCACCAAAACATAACCCTGCATCAATGAAAGGATCTTTTAATGACTCAACCTTCCCTTAGCCTTTTCGCTTCCGGACTTACAGGCGAAACCGCATTCGATGTTCTCGCAATTGCAAAAAAGTTAAAAGCTACAGGCAAAGATGTCATCGAACTCCAAATCGGAGACAGCCCATTTAATAGCACAAAGCATGCACTTGTTTCAGGCATTAATGCCATTAATCAAGGTATGACACACTACTGCCCTTCCCCGGGACTTCCCTCTTTTCGGGAAACAATTGCTAAGAATTACTTTAAAGAGTTTGGCGTTAAAATTGGGCCCGAAAATGTCACCGTAGGGCCAGGGGCCAAAGTTTTCGAACAATTCTTCTGCGAAGCCTTCCTTAACCCAGGTGATGCAGTTCTCGTTTTTTCTCCGCAGTTTCCCACTTACAAACCAAACCTCGAAAGGCGTGGCGCAAAAATCGTTTACAGTTCCCTTAAACAAGAAAACCAGTTCCGCCCCAACCTCAAAGATGTCGAAGATTTCATCAACAACGAGCCTAAGGCTAAAGCTATCTTTCTTAACTCCCCGCACAACCCAACCGGAGGCGTAGCAACTGAAGATGACATGAAAGGTTTAGCTAAACTTATCATGGGCAAAAACATCGCTCTCTTTTCTGATGAACCCTACTGCCACATGGTTTGGAAAGGCAAACACCTAACCCCACTGGCCCAACCCGGCATGATTGATCATACCGTTGCTGTTTACACCTTCAGCAAATCCTACAGCATGAGCGGTTGGCGCCTTGGATATGCTATTTCTGATCCTAAGGTCGCTGAAATCATGGGGAAAATGATCAACACTTCACTTTCCTGCGTGCCACCTATCGTGCAACTTGCTGGCCAAGCCGCAATCGAAAATGATGACAACGAACGCGATGAAGTCATGAAGAAATTTCACAAAAAAGTCGAAATCCTTGTCCGCGAACTCGAAAAAGTCCCAGGCGTAAAAGTCTTTATGCCTATTGGCACTTTCTATGTATTTCCTGATGTTTCCGTAATTTGCGACAAGCTTGGCATCGTCTCACATGGCCTTGCCATGTATTTACTTGAAGGTGCTGACAACAACAAAGGCGTTGCATGTCTTGGTGGCGAATGCTTTGGCGATGCTGGTAAAGGCTTTTTACGCTTTAGTTGTGCGGAACCTGACGAGCGGTTAATCGAGGCTGTCGCCTTCTTTGCAGATGCAATTAAGCGGCAGGATCGAATAGATGCTTATTTGGAGAAAAACCCAAAGTATCGTAAAAATCGTTAACCAAAAATAAATGAATTAAAATGGTTGAGGTTGTCTTCTTGCGTAACCTGATGGTTTTTAGTAGATTTACAGGACACGGAGAGGTGGCTGAGTGGCCGAAAGCACCGGTTTGCTAAATCGGCGTACGAGTAACATCGTACCGGGGGTTCGAATCCCCCCCTCTCCGCTTTAATTTTTTCTGCATAATCAAACGCTATAAATAAAGCACTTTCATTACATTCAAGGCAAATTTCCAAAAAAGTTGTCCCTAATTTGTCCCTGTTTACTAGGACAATTAACCCTAAGAATCCCAAAATGATCATTTTCTTGAACATAATTATGCATCCCCACTTATAGGTTTAGGATCAAAGCAAAACTCCAGACGACTCATAAAATCTTGTGATTCAATGTCGTTCATTGTGTAATAAACCGCAGACATACTTTTTCCCCCGGTATGACCGAGCCAAAGATCCATGGCACGCTGTGGTACCCCATGATTAATACCAAACGATTCCATAAAATGGCGAAAACTATGGATGGTGTGGCCATCGGCTCTGCCAGCCGGAAGACCGATTCTAATCAAAGTGTTTTGCAGGCGTTCATTAAGTTTTTTAACATTCAGCCAACCCTGCTTTCCCCTATTGCTAGAGAAGAACCATTTGCCCTGTATAAGAGGCTTGTATTCTTTCAAAGCTTTTCGTAGGACAGGGTGAATTGGTACTTTTCTGCTTTGGCCAGTCTTTGTTGGAAAGCCGGGCCGGCTCTCGATATAAATCCAGTTTCCTAAAAGATCGACATCATCATTTTGAAGTCTTTGCAGTTCACCTGAACGCAGGCCGGTGGTTGCAAGTAAAAGGATCAATAATTTGTCTTCCTTTGATACTGCCCCCAAAATGTTCACAATTTCTTGTTGGGTGGGAGCTTTTCTTTTGTTGGGCTTTGGTTTATTTAACCGAAGTTCTGCAACAGGGTTCTCTTGGATAAGCTTTCTACTTTTGCAAAATTTCATGAACTGCTTAAAGATAACACACTCATTGTAAACAGTCTTTGCACTCAACCCTATCCTACGATGAATACGGTAATGATCAAAATCAGATGAATCAATCTGATAAAGATAATTGATACCTTTCTTGCTTAACAAAATTTTAAGTTCCCGTAAAACCTGTGTATATTTCACAATGGTTTTAGGGGACCGATCTTCAGATTGAATCATCCTAAGGTATGATTCAACACCGGCATCCAAAGAGACCTTGGGCGGGGTAGCCTTGAACTCGCCTTTGGCGAGATCAAGACTCAGTTTCTGGGCCATTTCAATGGCGGCTTTCAGGTTAGTTGTCTTGAGGCTTACACGCTTATGAATGTAGCCAACATTAAAGTCGGCAGACCAAATGCCCTTTTTGCCCCTTCGAATGATTTTCAAATTATCATCGATTTTCATGTAGTCGTTTTTTTTCATTGCTTTAACTCCAATCTTTTTCGTTATAGATTTTTTCAATCAACCTTCTGGTGATGAAACTGAGGCGCTTGCCCCGTTTACGAAAGGTTCCATTTAGGTTCCCTTTCCTAACCCAAGAATAAATTGTCGGCAGTGGATACTTAAGGAATTCTGCAGTCTCTGAACTTGACATGGTGACACGAACTTTCGGGTCCAAAGATTGGATCAAATTAGTGATCTCCTCTGGTGAAAGCTTGTTGTATTTAATCGACATAATCTTTTGCTCCAAAAAAACATGGGTATCAACCTATTGGCATCCAATCCAAAGGTTTGTGCATCATGCCTAGTTTCATAAGTTTGATCAAACTAAGATGTGTGTAAAAGAGGCGGAAAAGTAGGCGGAAATCTCACCCAGAATGAGCAAAAATTTTGGGTATAAAAATCAAGCTTATCTTCTAATTACTTTTTGAGCGGTTTTCCAACGCTCCAGCAAAGGCAATTCCCACCTGATGCCATGGAAAAACGAATGCCCTCCGAAATGTCATTTAAATATTCAATCCCATCTTTAATTCGATAGTTTGTTTTAATAAATGGGTTATTGATTTCATTAGGCCAACCTTCCAATTCAAATTCCTGGAGAATTATTTGGATGTGGCTAGGATTTTTTCGGCGTTGGGTCGAAAGAACTACTTTTCTTTTATAATAAAGTTTTCCCTCTTGCTGGTACCAAAACGGTTTTTCCTTGCTGCTGGGAATTTTTTCTTTTTCAATTTTTCTTGGTGAAGCATTGTACCCAATTTTTTGAATCAACTCATCCCGATCACTTCGGGATATTATATCCAACTGAAAAGCAACCTTGATTACCCCTACGATCTCTGGTTCGCCATGAAGGATATTCCACATATGTGGGATGCTTGCATTTGGAAGGGTTTTGTTACTTACATGATACTCCTGATTGTGGATTATTTTTTTAAGTTTGGTTTTATCGTTTTTACTTAGGCTTTCCCAGAAAAGAATTCGGTTAGTGTCAAATCTGATTTCTCGAAAAAGATTATTAATTCGCTCCTGGATTTTTGGGCCAAGATCTTGAATCTTTAGAAGTGCCATGTTTGGGTTTCCCTTTGGTTTGACTTTGCTTTCTTTCTAATTCAATGATCCATATTTTTAAAAGATCCGCAAGTGCATTTGCAATCTTTTTCATTCCTCCAAAATCATCATTCATATTTAATTACCCCTCAACGAATATCTTTGTTGTAGTAACTCATCCCAATAAAAAATAAAGTTACAACGACGAACACTACTAGCGATTGAAATCCCAATCCAATAATACCGCCCAAAATCAGACTGCCGTTGATGTACGCTGAATTCAATTTATTTCTTGCTCCCATGTTATTCTCCTTAAAAATAGCCAGCCACTCTATTCAAATGGCTGGCATTATTCTGATCTACTTCATTTGAACTTCCTGAGCCAATTCTGAATCCAGATTTACCTCAGGCCTTTGTTTTCGCTCCTTGATAACTTTGATGCGAAATCCCATGCGCCTAAGCCTGTCGATATCTTCGCCCGTAACTTTTGCAACCGATTTATACAAATCAGATTCACTCATGTTTGCCCCTTAGTAATAAAAAAGGCCCCATGGCTACACGCCATAGGGCCGAAATTTTCAAAATTAGAATCCTCATCAAACCAAAACCAACTCCGATTCTTCAGATGGGGTCTCCATCAGAAAACTCATCCTTGATCGCAACAATTCAGAAGCCTGTTGTAAACTTGCTTCCAAATCTTCACGCTTTTTATCTAAGTAAAAGCTATAGCCTTCGATCTTTAACTTAGTCGCTCGGACTTTTTCTTCTGCCCTGCGTAATGTGTCGGGCCGGGTATCTTCCCCGAACTTTTGTACCGCTTCCAAATGCTCATCGATAATTCCCTGTAAGCCATTGGCAACCGCTTCTTGCACCGCACGATCCCCCTGAGGTGACCCCGCAGGAATCGGAAAACGCTGCAAAGAACCTCCGATGTTGCGAACGAAGGTTTCCACTTTTGTAGTAAACTCCTGATAAACTTCTGGTACGAAATACACGCCTCCTTGATCTCTTATCGAAAACAAGTCAGCATGCCTTTCAAATAATCGTTGCACCAGTCGGGTTACATCATTGGCAGTCCTTGCTTCTAAGCAACGACCAAACTCTTCCCTTGCGAGTTGTTCAAGCTCTAGGTTTTCTGAGGTGATATCCCCAGAATACTTGTTTAAGAAAAGCAAACTCTCAAAGTGGTAGCTGAACTTCCCTTCTTCAAGTGCCTCTCTTGTAAACTGAAAAGTGATCCTTGCGTGATCCTCTGCTACCCTCCGAATGATTCTTGCAGAATCAAGTTTGCTGCAAGCCCTTGCAAACGCATTACGCGGTGCAAGTTCCTTAGCAACATCGCAGTCCAAATCGCTTGCCATCAGTCCTGAAATTAAATCTGCATGGCTTATTGCAACACCCTGGATTTTCCAAGTAATGATTTCGCCAAGCATTTTTTGTAACAATTTACCCTCTCCAACCCAAGATTGAGTTGGAAAGGGCCTTTTGCTTTCGCCCATAATAGCCTCCTTCTTTAAATGGATAAAATTCGCTCAACACCATATTCTGAAACATCCACCGAACGAATCCGGTGGATCTCATCACTGATTTTTGTTAAGTCCTCAGGTTCAGAATCAATAACCAAGGTTATCAATTTTGCCTGAACAGACTTCTTCCAATCAATAAAGGTTTTAGTTTGTTTTGCTGAGATGTTGCATGCTGCATCGGTCAAGAAAATCAAATCAGTTTTTCCCTTGGGTGCTTTTAAGCTTTCATAAAACTTGGGCATCTCTCGAACTGGAACATCAAGATCCGACCCCATGCCAATAAAAGCTTCTAACCAATCCATTAATGCAATCTCATCCCACCTCCCCAAAGGCAAGGGCAAAATCCTTTCGCCACTATCCCCGGAATAGGCAATCAAAGCGCAAAATCTTTTTTGCTGCCTGGCAATCCATGCAAGTGCCAACGCCAAAGCCTTTGCAGCATGATTGCGTTCGCCAACCATGCTTCCACTCTCATCTAAAACAATGATAATCGGGCCTTTTCCCACAGGCTCTGATCCTTGAAATTCCCGACACCAAAGTTGCCTTTCCATGAACCTGCGCAATACATCCTGTTCAAGTACCGGATCCAACAACGCAACCAACTCCTGAGGCAGCATCCTTCCCAGATCGTTGTCAGTTTTTAAACCAAGCAGTTCATTGAAGCCATGCTTGGTCTTTTGCCTTTGCTTCGCTTGCGCCAGTCTTCGAAACCTCCCTGCAAGATTGCAAATCTTGTGGAGCATTTTGCTGGAGCGCACCCTTTTGTAAATCGCACCAATCCGCTTGGCATCATTACTACCGGGTTGCCCTTTTCCAAACCCAAGCGCTGCTGCAGATTCATGAGCTAACTCCACTTCTTCCTCAGCTTGCGCAAGCGCTTTGCCAATGGCTCGAAGGTTAGAAAACTCATTCTGATTTTCATCTTGAGAATTAGTCTTTGCCTGTTGTGCAGCAAATTGCTCTGCAAAGGCGGTTGCAGCAATTTCGCTTGCGCAAGGGTGCAACTGGGTTGCTGCATGCAAGCTTTGAAACTCAGTAGTTTCCATTAGCTGTTGCAAAAACTGCAGTCGGGATTCATCGACGCAGTTGGGTTGTAACTTCGGGTCTGGTTCAAACGCTACCGCATGAAAATCAATGACTGCTTCCCTAGGCAACCGCAACATTTGCAATCGTTTGCTGCTTTCCAAAAGTTCACTTCCCCTGCGATTCCCCCAGTCATCCACCTCAATCGCATAATCTTGCTTGGAATCCTTCCTTGTCGCATTACCAAAGGTAATATCTTTAGTTGTGCATTCATTTTTTGATGTAGCATTAAAATCTTCTAAGAAACCTGTTTCTCTTTTCATCAATAAATCTCCTTGGGTTAGATTGCCTCGATTGAGGCAAGTTTGATTTTCCGTACTTGTTCACGCACATATTTTCTAGCCTTTGCAGCACGCGAGTGGTTCCCCGCTGCTTGCAATTGTTTTTCAATCTCTTGCAACTTCGAGGCTGCAATTGCAGCTTGTGCTAGTTGTTTGAAATCAGAAGTTGATAGAATTTGTTCAATTTCCAATACCAAACTGTTCACCTTCATACCAATCGGATTGGCAATCTTGGCAACCACTTGTGAAACCTTTTCGGGCTGTTCATTGGGATCCTCCCACAAAATATGACTCAAGATTTGAAGATGCTCAGTTTCCACTTGATCTTTGCCATCAAGATAGCAATAAGCTTGAACTGCTTTTATTGCTTTGGCTTGCCTTCTATCGCCTGGAAAAATCCCCTCCCGTGCTAACTGATGAATGATCGATTCAAAAGCTTGCTTCGCTTCCTCTGTCCAGGGGATTTCTATGCTATCCTTTTGCGCAGCATCGATTTCTATTGGACTGATTGTTGATGAAAGTTTTATCTCACTTGGTTGATTCCACCAAAGACGCTCCCGCCCTGATTTAGAAAGAATTGGCAAAACGCGTTTTCTCAATAGGAATCGATCGAACAACGCATGCAATTCTTTGCCACCCTCTTGATCCTGTGGCCATTGATTCGCTGCACCCACAAACAATTTCAATGGCACCCGCATTCGGGTACCATCGCCTTGCTCGTAAACTCGTTCGTTGAGGATTTTCAAAAGCGTGTTAAGGATCCCAGAACTTGCGTTGAAGATCTCATCACCAAACGCAATATCAGCGCAGGGAAGTTTACCTTCTGTGATGCGAATGAATTTATCATTCTTTAAAGCACTAAGAGAAATCGGGCCGAAGATTTCTTCTGGCATACTGAACTTTGAAAACAGAATGGAAAACTTCCTGCCTTGCATCCAGTTTAAAAGAGCATCAACGAGCATGCTTTTGCCAGTGCCTGGCGGCCCGATGAGAAGAGGGTTCTCCCTGCAAATTAAAGAAGTCAAAAGCAGATCAACTTCTTGATCTCGTTCTACTAGGGCACTTGAAAGTTCCTCACGGGTACGATGGAATTTCTGCTGGACCGATTGATCCAGAGGTCTGGTTTGGCACATGAATGTGCCTCCTTTCAAAAAATTGTGACTGGTTTTCCTTCCACAAGGAAGGGAAATGAAAATGCCCTAGCTTTGTGAATGCTAGGGTATCTCAAGTTATTATGACGCGTTTTTGAGCTGAATTAAGGAGCCAACGAAATTGAACTAATTACATTTATTAGGCCGTTTCCGTTCTGCGAAGGACCGGTGCCAAAAATCAAATTCAATCAGGTTTTGATTACCTGATTGGCAAAATAGTGTGAAGTTGATCTGCAGGAATAGTGGGTAACTTGGTCAGCGTTGTTCTGTTCTGGGATTTCTTCTAATCGACCTTGTTAGTTATCCCTCGAGTTATTGAAAACTCCAAGGCTAACATGCACCGCAAGAAAGATTTTTACAGTAGGGGCACCCAATATGAATTTGATTTATTGGGAGAAGAAGCGGGCCAAAAGGGTCTTCTACAAGTTTTTTGCTCAAAATCTTATTTAAACCCGCAGTTTTACTAAACAGTATTCAGAAATCTATTATTTGAGTTATTCTTACTTTCTTGCCAACTTAAACTTTTATTATGATTTCTATAATGTAAAATCACTATTTGATTTGTTAAAAATATAGCAACTGATTTCTGAATCATTCCAATATCGAAAAATGAATCGAGCGCCCTATGAT